>ERZ827126.15-NODE-15-length-280622-cov-7.631158_pt1 | contig 280622 bp, 300 predicted proteins | sample MGYA00519780_ERZ827126 | MGnify/ENA primary metagenome ERZ827126 (study PRJEB31778, sample SAMEA3449262) | human gut metagenome | biome: human gut; feature: human-associated habitat; material: faeces | place: United Kingdom | collected 2010/2012 ...
TGATATTATACTTAGTGATATTGATAAAAGTAATTTGAGTTTACTTTTTAATGGAAAGATTAATGGTACTCCTTTAACTTTATATGATTTAAACGAAATTAGAAAAAAAGAATTTAATAAATATAGAGTGGAAATACTTGATAAGAATACTTATATTAATAGAATTAAAGATATATTTTTTAATAATATTATTACTTATAATAGTGATTATTTTGATAATATTGGTAATATTTCATTACTGAAGATACTACAAAAAGATAATATTGATAATAAGGAAATTTTCTATTTAACTGAAGAAATTATTACTAGTATGGATATTATTAATAAACTAGCTACTACTAATGATAGAGATGAACTCGTTAAAATTATTATTTCTTATATAGATGGGGAAGATACTCCTGTTAATAGAATGATTAATGATATTATAAATATTAAGAGTAAAATTAGAAGATTATATGAACTTGATAGTATGTATAATTTAACTACTTTAGAATCTGCGAGAAAGGTACCTGGTATATATAATAAGGAATATATGGAACTTTATGGTGGTGAAGTGTTTAATTTTAGTGATAAAAATTATGTATTATATGCACATGTGGTAAGTAGTAGAGAGAATATTGAAGATTTGGTTAATGGTTATAGTAGTGGTAATAGTAATTTTATTTCTTTTAGTCCAATTAGTTATAGAGGGCAGAAATATTATTATGATTACTGTGATTGTATATTGGCATATGATACTATATATGATAATAGCTTTATATGTAGTTCTTTATCTAATATGGGAAGTAATTATTGCATGGTAGAAAAGAATAGCGCAGTTGTGGCCGATAAATATAGAAATCAGAGAGGAATATTAGAAACTAGTTCTGTGAAGAAACAAAATGCAGAAACATTATTATATAGAGAAGGATTAAAACCATGTGGTATTATACTTGCCAATGGAAAAAGACCTAATAGTGATGAAATTATGTATCATAAAAGATATAATTTACCTTTTATTATTACACAAAAAAGAGAAACAGCGATTGATAATCCAAAGAGAGTGTTTACTTCTGGAAATGGTAAATATGTCAGTGACAGCAGGGTAAAAGAGCTTGATAGTATAAAGAAATATATTCATAGCAAACTAACAATTAAAAAAGAAAATGATATATATACAGGAAGAGAGATAGCTATATTTACTGATACTCATGCTATGTATGAACCTACTATTGCAATACTCGAAGATATTAGATTTAGAGGTATAAGTGATATTTATTCACTTGGTGATAATACTTCACTTGGACCTAATCCTAGAGAAGTACTTGATTTGATGGATAAATATAATGTTAACCAAATTATGGGTAACAGTGAATATTATTTAACTCTAGGAGGTAGTCCTTTTAATTACTGGAATGAAGAAAGGGAAAGAAGTTTAGATTGGACTAATGATAGAGTACAGGGATATATTAATGATTTAAAATTATATAAGCCTTCTTTAGATTTATTACTTGGTGATAAAAAAATAGCATTATGTCATTTTGGTAATGATATTAGATGGGATTTTGTTAAACATAATACTTGGATATATCAAGATAATATTGGTAATGGAAAGTCTGCTGATCAGTTTATGTTTACTAATAGTGATGAATATAATAAAGAAGTAGAATATATGATAAATAAATATGGTATTGATAATCCTAAAGTACAAGGATATTTATCTAGCAAGAATACTCCTATGTTTGATGGGAAACTTATTACTTCGTATGATGATGTTTTTCAAGGTCATGTTCATTTTGAATTAGAAGATAGACTTAATAATACTAATATTCATACTTTAAGAGGGGCTGGTATGGGAGAATATGAGGATAATAAAAAGAGTCTGGCCTATTATATAATTTTAAAAGAAAAGAAAAAAGGTGGATTTGATATAGAAAAAGTATATGTACCATTTAATAAAAATAGTTTATTATCAAGTATATATTCTTCAGATATGCCTACGAAAACAAAGATACTTGGTTATTTGAAATAATAAGAAAAGAGCATGAAAATGTTCTTTTTATGTAGATATTTGGCTAAAAAAGTCTTTTTAACCTAGACTATGGCTTTGAAATATGTTATACTCTTTATTGGTAGGACAGTGATTTTGTGAAAAAAAATAGAAGAAAAAGAAGTAAGAATAAGGGTATTTGGTTTTTTAGAGCAATTGCTATAATATCAATAATTATATTTATAGTATTTGGGATTATGTTATATGTACTTGATATGATACCATTTAAATATTTAATTATCTTTTATATAGTATTTGGACTATTATATTTATATTTATTTATTACATCTTTTCCTAAGAAAATAAAGAATAAATTTAAGATTAGTTCATGTGTATTTTTAATACTTTTTGGTACTATATTTGGTGTTGGTATTAAATATTTAAATGATACTATGGATTTTGTTGGAGTTATAAGTAAAGATTTATTTCAAAAAGAAGTATATTATGTTATGACTTTAGAAAATTCTAAATATAAAGATATTAAAGATTTAGAAGGTAAGTCTATAGGCATATATAGTTCTAAGAATAGTACTAAAGCTAGTAATGAATTAAATAAAAAGATAAAGAATATTTCTAAAGAGTATAAGAATGTTGTGGAATTATTTGAAGATTTACAAGATAATAAGATAGATGCTGTATTAATTAATGAATCTACGAAGAATTTACTTGATACTGATCTAGCTGATATGAAACTTAAATTAAAGGAAATATATAAGGTATATGTTTCAATAGAAAAGACTGATATAGTAAAAGTAGTCGATATTACTAAGAAGCCATTTAATATATATGTAGCAGGTGGAGATGCTTATGGTAGTATTGATAATGTTACTAATACTGATGTTAATATGATTATTACAGTAGATCCTATTAATAGAAAAGTATTACTTACTTCAATACCAAGAGATTATTATGTTAATTTACCTTCGTTTGGTGATGATGCCTATGATAAACTTACTCACGCTGGATATTATGGTATAGAGGAGTCTGCTAAAACTATAGAAAATTTACTTGATATAGATATTAACTATTATGTTAAGGTTAATTTCTCTACTATTGAAGGTGTTATTGATGCAATTAAAGGTGTTGATGTTTATTCTGATTATAGTTTTAATGAATGTGCTTATGGTATATATCATTTTAATAAGGGAATGAACCATTTAAATGGAAAACAAGCTCTTGCTTTTGCTAGAGAAAGGAAATCCTTTTCAGATGGTGATATACAAAGAGTTAAGAATCAGCAGAAAGTTCTTACAGCAATTATAGATAAAGTAACATCATCAACAACATTAGTGACTAATTTTTCACAAATATTAGATAGTGTTGGTAATAGTTTTTCAACAAATATGGAAACTAAAAGTATTAATAGATTTATAAAGATGCAGCTTAATGATATGAGAGGATGGAGTATAGAAAGTCAAAATCTTGTTGGTACAGATTTATATACTTATACTTATACATATCCAAATTTACAATTATATGTAATGAAACAAGATGAAAATTCTATTGCTATGTCAAAAAATAAAATAAATAAATATTTAAAAGGGTAATTGATATTGTATTTGAATAAATATGATATTAATTTAGAAGGAGATAATAGAAGATGAAAAAAAAATATACAAAAAAAAGAATTGCAATTTTTACTGATAATTTTAATGTTGGAGGAATTCAAAAATCTTTAGTAAATTTATTAAATAATAATGATTATGAAAAATATGATATTGATGTTTATGTTGCTAATTATGAAAACAATTTTTTTGATGTTAATCCTAATGCTAATATAATTAGATTTAATAAGACTTCATCAATCTTAAAATTTATTCCTTTTAATGTTGTGTATAAGATATATAATCCGATTGTATTGAATAAAGAATACGATTTAGCTATTGATTTTGATAGTTACCAAATGCATACTGCTATTGGTGCACTTAAATGTAAAAGTAAAAAGAAAGCAATTTGGATTCATAATGATATACAAATAAAAATAAAGGAAGAATTTAAATATAGAATTTTACATTTCTTTTTTAAGGACAAATATGATTATTTTGATACTTATTGTGCAGTTTCACAGGGAGCTTTAGATTCTTTTAAAGAGATTAATAAAAATAAAAACAAGGATAAATGCTATCTAGTTATACCAAATTATATTGACACAAAAGAAATAGCTGATAAGCTTAAAGAAAAAAGTGATATAAAAGTTGATAAAGAAAAAGTTAATATTGTTACAGTAGGAAGATTGTGTCATCAAAAAGGAATTGATATTATGCTTGATAATATTAAACAGCTTAGTAATGTTAGAAAAGATTTTCATTTGTATATTATTGGTGATGGTGATGAAAAGGAAAAACTTATTGAGCAAATGAAAAGACTTGATTTAGAACAATATGTTACTTTTTTAGGCAATCAAAAGAATCCTTTTAAGTATTTGAAAGAAATGGATTTATTTTATCTTTCTAGTAGATATGAAGGACAAGGAATGGTTATATTAGAAGCAAAGAGTGTTGGACTTGATGTATTAATACCTAAACATTTAGAAAAGTATTGTCCGCCAATTAAAGGTGTAGACGATGTTTTATTGTATTTGAAGAAGTATAAGAAAAGTAATAAGACTAAAAAATTTGATGACTTAAACGATTACAATAATAATATTAGAAAAGAATTAAATAATTTGTTTGATGCTTCAAATGATAAATAATTTATAGAGGAAGTGATTTTGGTGAAAGATAAAATAGATATTGTAATTCCTTGGGTAGATGGAAACGATATAAAATGGCAAAATGAAAAAAATAAATATAAGCAAAAAAAAGATGAAAAATTAAATAATAGTTCTCGTTTTCGTGATTGGGATAATTTGCAATATATATTCCGTGGAATTGAAAAATTTATGCCTTGGGTTAATAATATTTTCTTTATAACTTGGGGACATTTACCTAAATGGTTAAATGTTGATAATCCTAAACTTAAGATAATAAATCACAAGGATTATATTCCTAGTAAATATTTACCAACGTTTAATTCTCATACTATTGAGTTAAATCTTTATAGAATAAAAGATTTAAGTGAAAAGTTTATTTATTTTAATGATGATACATTTGTTATTGATTATATGAGTGAAAGTGCGTTCTTTAAAAATGGTCTTCCTTGTGATTGCGGGATTTTAAATCCAATTATACCGGTTGGATATGATAACTTTAGCAATGTTTCAGTAAATAATCTTACAATAATTAATGAAGAATTTAATAAAAGAACTTCTATAAAAAAGTCGATATTTAATTGGTATAATATAAAATATGGTTCTAATTTAATACGAAATTTTTCATTGATACCTTGGGGAAAGTTTCCTGGATTTTATAATGGGCATTTGCCTAATTCATTTCTTAAGTCAACATTTTGTGAAGTATGGCAGAAATACGAAGAGACTTTAGATAATACTTGTTCGTGTCATTTAAGAGATAATTTTACTAATGTTAATCAGTGGTTAATGAGATATTGGCAACTTGGAAAAAATCAATTTTATCCTAGGAATCCAAATTTTGGAAAATTTTATGAAATTACTGACAATAATGATAATATTATTAATGATATAAAAAGTCAAAAATTTAAAATTGTGTGCTTGAATGACGGAATAAATATTAATAATTTTGAGAAAACTAAGTATGAAATAAATGAAGCTTTGTCTTTTGTTTTACCGAATAAGTGTTCATTTGAAAAGAGTGATACTATATGAAAAGAAAATTAAAAGAAGCATTTATAAAAATAAAAAGTAATGACTTTTGGAGAAAATTATTTAAGAATTCTTTCTATGCAATAATGGGTGAAGGTGGTTCTTCGGTTATTAACTTATTCGTAGTATTCTTATTAATAAAACTATTAGGAAATGATAAATATGCAATTTTAGTATTGGCTCAATCTTATATGTCAATTTTAGATTTGATAATTAACTTGCAAAGTTGGCAAAGTGTTATAAAGTTTGGCGAAGAAATGAGAGTTAAAAATAAGATTGATAGATATTTAGAGTATATTAAACTAGGGACAATTTTAGATGTTTCTACAGCACTTTTATGTGGAATAATTAGCTTTTTTATTGCACCTCTTGTTGGAAGCTTATTTAATTGGAGTAGAGAATTAATAGTTTGCTGCCAAATATTTACGGCGGAAATATATTTTCATTTTTCTGGTACTCCAATAGCTGTATTAAGACTAGAAAATAAGTTTAATTTAGTAGCATTACAAAAAATAATTTCTGCTGCTATAAAATTGATAACATTGTTAGTAATTGTATTTATGACTCCAAAAATGTCATTAATAGTGGCTGTTATAATTTATGTTGCTACAGACATAATTTCACATTTAATCTTAGTAGTAATGTTTTTCTCTGTTGTACATAGGAAGTGGGGAATAAAAAAATTATTTAAATCTAAAATACCACAAAATAAAGGCGAATTTATTAAGTATACAATATGGTGTACTTTAGGAGATACTGTTGATATTCCTGTTTTATATTTAGATGTATTTGTTGTTTCAGCATTAAAATTAGAGTTGGTAACTGTTTTTAAGGTGTTCAAACAAATAATGTCTATTTTATCAAAATTAGCATCACCAATTTATCAAGCAATCTTTCCACAATTTTCAACTTTGGTTGCTAAAGGTGAGTTTAAAAGGGGATATGATGCAGTTATTCGAATAAGAAATGCAGTATATAAGTATTTTATACCATTAATTATATTAGTTGGACTTAGTTCACCAATTTGGTTAAAGGTTATTTTTGGCGAATTGTTTTCACAATACTGGTATGTGTTATTTATTTATCTAATAGTACATACATATGCATTATCGTATACTACTATCCATCCATACTTTACTGCGTTAGGAAAAGTAAAAGAAGGATTTATAATTTGCTTGATAGCAAATATTGTATATTTAGGACTAGCACTATTATTAACTAAACATATTGGTATGATTGCTATTGTTATTAGTTATACTGTTCAAATTTTAATTGTTATTCTTACAAAAAAGAAAATTATTAAAAAGGAAATTGATAGTAATGATGTTTAATTATGAATATTTTAGAAAAAAGAAAATTTTAATATTTTTACCACATCAGGATGATGAGATAAACACAGTATATGGAATGATTGGTAATATAAAAAAAGTTGATGGTATTGTTAAAGTTGTTTATAGTACTAATGGTGATTATTGTGTTAATGCAAAATATCGTATTAAAGAAGCTATAAATAGTTTGAAAATAGTGAATATTAAGAAAGATGATATAATTTTTATGGGTTATTCAGATCAAGCACCGGAAAATAATAATCATTTATATAATGAGAATGTTAAATGGATTTCACATAATAAAATTAGTAATACATATTTACCTTATGGAAAAGAATATCATTTTGATAAATATAATGAACATGCTATTTTTAATAGACAAAATTTTGCAAATGATCTTTTGAATATTATTACTGATGAGCAACCCGATATAATAATAGGTATAGATTATGATAATCATTGTGATCATCGTGCATTATCTTTATCATTAGAAAATGCAATTGGAAAGTATTTAAAGATATCTAAAAATAAACCTGTTGTTTTAAAAGCCTTTGCGTATAATAACTCGTACAATGGAGAGGTGGATTATAATAATCCAAATCCAATGTCAATAATGAAAAAAATTGAAAACCCTTACTATGATTGGAATAAAAGAATAAGGTTTTATCAGTCTAAAAGTGCTGTTAAAAATCTTTTAATAAATAATATTTATTTTAAAGGATTGCTACAGCAACATAGTCAGTATATTTTTAATAGAATAAAATCTGTTGTTAATTCTGATATGATATTTTTTATAAGAAATACCGGTAATTTATTAAATGATAGTGTTATTAATGTTTCTTCAGGTAATTCTAAATATTTGTGTGACTTTATGCTTTATGATACTTCTGATATAACAAATAGGAATAAATTATATGATAGTGGATATACAATTATTGATAGTAATGATAAGTCAAAAAAAATTGATATAACTTTTCAGAAAAAAGTAAATGTCAATTGTGTTAATATTTATACTTCATTAAATAGTGCTAAATTAATTAAAATAGCTATAAATGAAATTGAATATTCTTTTCAATATTTTAATCATATATATTCTATACATAACTTAAACTTCAGCAATATTACAAAATTGTCAATTACATTAAGCTCTAATGATGAAAAAAATGTTGAAATTGGCGAATTAGAAGTATTAGAATATGAGGATATACTTTATTATGCAAAACTTTCTTATCATGATAACTTTATATATAATTATAAGAAAGAATGGAATGTTTCATATAGTACGAATTTAAATAGTAAGAATTTTAAACTGATTAATGAGAAGAATAGGATAAGCCTTTTATATAATGATAAAATTGTTGATCAAATAAAAATAAAGAGATTTACATTCAAAAAATTAAATGATATAATTGATAATGTATGTATATTTTTAGGTAGAGTGATTCAAAAAGTTATTAAAATTAAAAGAAGTATAATTAATTAGAAAGAGAAGTTGATAGAAAATGAATAAGTTTAATAAAACTTTTAAATATATAATATATTTTTTACTTGTTTTTATGCCTTTTAGAGAGGTAATAGGAATATATGATAATGTATACTTAAAATTTATTCCAGATATTTTAATTATTTTTATGTTTTTTGGATATCTATTTAAAAATAAGTTTAAGTTAAAATTTAAAGTTTATGATTATTTTTATATTTTGTTTTTATTGGGTGGCTTTTTAAGTGGTATTATTAATAATGTATCTTTTATAGCTATATTATTACATATGAGAACTTATGTTACAATGTATTTCTTATTTTATATACTTAGAAATAATGAATATGAAATACAATTTTATAAAAATTGTTTAAAGATACTTATGATTGCTTTATCTGTATTAACAATAATAGGAATTGGTGAATATATTACAAGTAAAATTTACTTTTTTCCGTATCAATGGTTTATAGGAATAAAATATACTTCTAATTTATCTAGAATGTATACATTACTTCATAGTCCAAATACATTTGGATATTATGCAGTTTTGGTAGTTTCTCTCTTTACTTATTTATATAAAGATTTTAAGAACAAAAAATGGATATTTCTTTTGGTATTAATTTTTCTTGGCATTATTTTGACTCAGTCTAGAAGTTCACAAGTAGCATTAGTGCTCATTCTATTTTATTGGTCTTTTGGCTTATTTAAAAAGCATGATTATAAAACCTTAATTAATATATTTTTAATTCTGTTATTGACATTTGGAACATATAAATTGTGTAACTATGCAAATAGAGCATTTTCAAATAGTGATGCTTATAAAAGTTTTTTTGAAGAAAATACTGATAGATTTGATGATAATGAAAATGTAATTATTGATTCGGGTTCTAGATGGAATATAGCTGAAAATAATGATGTATTTTATTCAATGAAAAATGGTAGACTTTTTAATATTAATTTAGGATTTAAAATATGGAAAACTAAGCCGTTATTTGGAACTGGTTTTGCAACATATGGTACTGCTGGCAGTAGTGTTGTAATTCCTAAATTGTATAAACAATACAATTTATCAGATGACTTTTATTCAGATAATCAGTATATAGCAATATTTGTTGAAACAGGATTATTTGGAACTTTAATGTTTGCAATGTTTATTTTAACACTAATATATGAGTATAGAAAAGATAGTTATAGGTTAATGATAATTTTTATATTGATGTTAGTTTGCTTATTTTATAATGTTTTAGAATTAGCAGTATTGATGACTTTATTCTACTTAATATTAACGATGAATAATAAAAATGAGAAAACTGGAAAAGGAGTAAAATTAAAAATGAAAAAAAATGATACTAATGAAAGAAAATATATAGTATTTTGCCAGGAACATTATAATCCACTTGGAATAATAAGAAGTCTAGGAGAATGTGGCATAAAGCCAATTGTTATTATTAAAAAAGGTAAATATCAATTAGCTTCTAAAAGCAAATATATTGGTAAGTTGCACATTGTAGATACAATTGATGATGGATATGAAGTGTTGATGAAAGAATATGGAAAAGAAAAGTTAAAACCATTTATATATACTTCTGATGATACTATAACAAGTTATTTAGATTTGAAATATGATGAATTAAAAGACAAATTTATATTTTATAATGCTGGTAAAAAAGGTGAAGTAACTAAATATATGAATAAAGAAAATATAATTAAATTAGCAGAAAAATGTGGACTTAATACTATAAAAACATGGAAATTAACTTCAAAGAAAATTCCTGATGATATGGAGTATCCATGTTTAACAAAAGCTATAATATCGACTAAAGATAATTGGAAGGCTGATAGTATTGTATGTAATAACGAAAAAGAATTAAAATCTGCTTTAAATAAAATTGATAGTAAAGAAATTTTAGTTCAGAAATATATTAAGAAAAAAAATGAATTTGCTGTTAATGGATTCAGTATTAATAAAGGCAAAGATGTTTTTTATGCATTTTCATTAAACTACTTAAGTATAAATGACAATGCTTTTGGTAACTATATGATTATTAAAAATTTTGATAATAAAGAGCTAGAAAAAAAATTAAATAAAATTTTTGAATGTATTAAATTTGAGGGCATTTGTGAAGTTGAGTTTTTGGTAGATAAAAATGATGAACTATATTTTCTAGAAGTTAATTTAAGAAATTCAACTTGGGGGTATTCTTCTACTGTGGCAGGCATGAATTTACCTATATTATGGTCAGAAGCAATGTTAAGTCATAAATTGCCTAAAGATAAATTAAAAAAATTCAAACCATTTAAGGCAATGGCAGAAGATACGGATTATTATGATAGAGTTAAAACAAAAAAAGTTTCATTAATTAAATGGATTTTTCAAGCTCTTTCATGCAAATGTTTATATATAACTAATTTGAGAGATATGAAGCCTGTCTATTCTAAAATAGATAATATCATTAAAAATAAGATAAAAAAATAAGAAACAAATTAATAAAGGTTTCTGTGTTCTGTTGATAAATTACTACTTTAATTGTTAATAGTCACCATTTATTTGGAAAAAGAGAGCTTTTCTCTTTTTTTTCATTTTATTTTTTGATATAATTGATTTGAGTGTATGTAGGAGGTAATAGAGTGAAGGAACTATTTGATAAACTTTATAATAAAAGTGAAGAGTCATTTTATGAAATATTAGAAAAAAATTTAAGTCAAAATAAAAAAACATTTATTGTAACTGCAAATCCTGAAACATTTATGATGAGTGAAAAAGATGAAGAAATGAGAAAGCTACTTTTGGATAACGATACTTTTTTGGTACCAGATGGGATTGGAATAGTAAAAGCCGCTAGAATGATTAACTATGATGTTAAGGAAAGAATTACTGGAATAGATATTGCAAATGAATTGTTAAAGCTTGGAAACAAACAAAAAAAGTCAATTTATTTGTTTGGAGCTAAACAAGAAGTAATTGATTCTATGGAAAAAGTATTAAAAGAAAGTTATCCAAATTTGAATTTAGTAGGCATGTCAAATGGTTATGAAAAAGATAAAGATAAAATATTTGAAAAAATAGTAAAAACAAAACCTGATATAGTATTGGTTGCATTAGGTATTCCACTTCAAGAAAAATTGATATACAAACATTTAGATAAATTTGATAAAGGAATCTTTGTTGGAGTAGGTGGTTCATTCGATGTAATAAGTGGTCATAAGAAAAGGGCACCTAAAATATTCATTAAATTAAATTTAGAATGGCTATATAGAATACTAAAAGAGCCAAAAAGATTAAAAAGATTCTATGATAGTAATGTAAAATTTATTTTTAAAGTGAGAAGACAAAAATAGGAGGATTTGAATATGAAGTTGTCGTTAGTAATACCATGTTATAATGAAGAAAAAAATATTGAACCATTTATGGAATGTTGTATTGAAACTTTTGGCAATAATAAAAATATTGAGTATATATTCATTAATGATGGTAGCAAAGATAATACTTTTTCTGAAATAAAAAAAATAATAGAAAAATATAATACAGAAAATATATTTGGTATTAATTTTTCAAGAAATTTCGGAAAAGAAGCTGCTATATTAGCAGGATTAAAGAAATCTAAAGGCACTTATACTGTGCTGATTGATGCCGACTTGCAACAACATCCAAAATATGTAAAAAAAATGCTTGAATATATTGAAAAGCATGATGAATACGATTGCATAACTTGTTATCAAGAAAAAAGAAAAGAAAAAAAATTAATAATATGGTTAAAGGAAAGATTTTATAGTTTGATAAATAAAATAAGTGAAGTTCCGTTTTATAAAAATGCATCAGATTTTAGATTGTTTAATCGAAAAGTATTAAACTCCATATTAGAAATGGAAGAATATTATCGCTTTTCAAAAGGAATATTTTCTTATGTTGGATTTAATACATATTATATGCCTTATGTGGTTAATGAAAGATTATATGGAACAAGTTCTTGGTCGCTATTTGGATTATTTAAGTATGCGTTTAATGGTATAGTAGGATTTTCTGTTGCACCTTTAAAATTAGCTACAATATTGGGCTTGATAACAATGCTATTTTCTTTAATATATTTAATAATTGTAATTATTAAGAAAATTGTAGTTGGTATAGCAATAAGTGGTTATCCTACAATGATTTGTTTAATTCTAATTTTTGGTGGATTGCAAATGTTCTTATTGGGTATAATTGGCGAATACCTTGGCCGAGTATATGTTGAACTTAAAAAAAGACCAATTTATATAATTAAAGATGAAGTAAGTAGTGGAAAGGAGAATTAACATGATAAAAAAATTATTTAATTATTTAAAATTAATGTATGATAGGTATAAATATGCTTTTTATAGTGCTATATTTTTTACATTTATTTCACATGTGTATTTTTTTGTAAAAAGATTAGGTAATGAGGATGATTTGAATTTTATATCTTTTGCAAGTGGAACTCTTTCAAGTGGAAGATGGACTAAAGGGTCTTTATTTACAGGAGAAATGCTAGTTCCAATGATAAAATTTGTTTTTGCAATAGTTGTTATCACATTGGTTTCTGTTATGATATGTGATATGTTTAATATCAAAAAGAAAAGTTCAATGATTATAACCAGTTTAATTTTGGCAACTTTTCCAAGTTTAGCAATTTCATTTGGATATTTATTTATGGTTGAAATTTATTTGAGTGCTTTGATACTGGCTGTACTTGCAGTTTATATAGCAATAAAATTTAAATTTGGTTTTATTTTTTCCGGTTTGTTAGTTGCTATTTCATTAGGAAATTATCAGTCTTATATTGGCGTTGCTTCTGCTTTATCAGTATTGTACTTAATAAAAATGATATTAGATAAAAAGGACACTAAAGAAATATTAATTATGTTTTTAAAATTATTTATAATGGGAATAATTGGTGTAATATTATATTTTGTGATTTTAAATTGTTTTTTGAATTACTATAATATTAGTTTGTCTAATTATAAAGGTGCCAATTCGATGGGAGTACCACCGATATCAGAATGGTCTAGTTTATTAAAAAGAACATATTTACATTATATTGGCTATTTTTTAGGATATTCTTTCTTTAAGTCTTCAAGTAAGTTTGTTGTGTTTAGAATAATTTTAGCTTTAATGTCATTTGTATCTTTAATTGGAGTTATAATTAATAAAAAGCTTTATAAGAAAAAAATTAATGTTCTACTATTAGTTATACTTATAGTACTTTTACCTTTAGCAGTTAATATTGTAGATTTTATGGCATATAAAACTGATGTATCAGCATTAAATATTTATCAGTTTGTATTAACTTATTTATTTTGCATTTATGTTATTGAAAACTATTGTACATTACAAAATAAAAATATTAATAATTATATTTGTTTGGTTTCTATAATTTGTTTTATTGGTATAGGATGGCAAAATTATAGTATAACAAGTAGTTATTATTATAAAGTAGAAAAGTTTAATCAATATACTGAATCTTTAAATGCTCGTTTATTAGCACGAATTGAATCTACTGATGGATTTGATTATAGTATGCCTGTAATGATAGTTGGTGAAAAAGATAGTGATTTTTATAATCAATTATTTGATGTAAGTCAATGGAGTGAAATAATTAATTATGATCAGGGATTGTGGGGACAATTTATAGGATATGCGGATTTGTATTATTTTAATTCTGATACAAAAATTATTACATATATTAATAATCAACTTGGTGTAGAATTAGTTAGAGCTACTGATGAGCAAAAAGACTTAATATATAACTCTAGTGAATATAAAGAAATGAAAGTTTGGCCTTCATCAGAAAGTGCTCAAATTATTAATGGCATTTTAGTAATTAAATTATAGAAAGAAGTATTATTATGTTTGAAGAAATAAAAAAAATAATAAATAAAAATAGTGAAATAATTAGGTATGTAATTGTTGGTGGATTGACAACTCTTGTTAGTTTACTATCATATTATATTTGTATATGGTTATTTTTGAATCCTGATAATGGGGTACAATTACAAGTCGCTAATATTATTTCCTGGATATTATCTGTTACATTTGCATATTTTGCTAATAGAAAATATGTATTTAAGTCAAACGGAAAAGTAATTGGTGAAGTGGTAGAGTTTTACAGTTCAAGAATTTTAACATTGTTAATTGATATGCTTTCAATGTTTTTAATGATTACTTTATTTCATATAGATGATAAGATTGCAAAAATACTTGTTCAGTTTATTATACTTGTTTTGAATTATATATTTAGTAAGTATTTAGTGTTTAATAATAAAAAATCTAAAATTAAAAATACTATTATAAAATAGATATTTAATTATACAATTAATATATTTATTTCCATTATGTTATTCAGTAATGTTTACATTATTAATAATTTACAATTATAAATGAGAAAAATCACAATAACTAATTAAAATAGGAGGAAAATTAGAATCAAAGTATTCTATAAATGTAATTATGAATAAAATTAAAGTTATGACAATATTTGGAACAAGACCAGAAGCTATTAAGATGGCTCCTCTTGTTAAAGAATTAGAAAAAAGAAATGAAATAGAAAGTATAGTGTGTGTAACTGCACAGCATAGAGAAATGTTAGATCAGGTACTTGAAGTGTTCAATATTAAGCCTGACTATGATTTAAATATTATGAAGCAAGGTCAAACTCTTAGTCAAATAACTTCTAGAGTACTTATGGGACTTGAAGAAATAATGAAAAAAGAAAGGCCTAATATTGTACTTGTTCATGGTGATACTACTACAACTTTTGCTGGTGCATTAGCAGCCTTCTACAATCAAGTAGATATAGGACATGTTGAAGCTGGTCTTAGAACTTGGAATAAATATTCACCATTTCCTGAAGAAATGAATAGACAAATGGTAGATAGAATGTGTGATATGTATTTTGCTCCTACTGAGGTAAGTAAACATAATTTGTTAGAAGAAAATATAGCAGAAGATAAAATATATGTTACTGGTAATACTGCTATTGATGCTATGAAAACAACTGTAAAGAAAGAATATAATAATGAAATATTTGATTGGATAGGTAATGATAGAATGATTTTACTTACTGCTCATAGAAGAGAAAATCTTGGTGAACCTATGAGAAATATATTTAAGGCTGTAAGAAGAATAGTGGGTGAATACCCTGATGTTAAAGTAGTATATCCAATACATTTAAATCCTAAAGTTAGAGAAGTTGCTAATGAAATATTTAAAGATACTGATAGAGTAAGATTGATAGAACCTTTAGAAGTGTTTGACTTCCATAATTTTCAAAATAAGAGTTATATTATCCTTACTGATTCTGGTGGTATTCAAGAAGAAGCTCCTTCACTTGGCAAGCCTGTTCTTGTACTTAGAGATACTACAGAAAGACCCGAAGGTATTGCTGCAGGTACTTTGAAATTAGTAGGTACTTCAGAAGATGTTATTTATAATGAAACTAAAAAATTATTAGATGATAAGAATGAATATAATAAGATGAGTAAGGCATCTAATCCTTATGGAGATGGCTTTGCTAGTAAATATATAGTTGATGCTATTATTGATAAATATAAGTAGGAGGATATGATATTATGAAAATATTAGTTACTGGTGGTACTGGTTATATTGGTAGCCATACTGCTATTGAACTTCTTAATAATGATTATGAAGTTGTTATTATTGATAATCTATCTAATTCTAAAAGAGAAGTAGTAGATAAAATTAAAAAAATTACAGGAAAAGATGTTATTTTTTATGAGGGTGATGTATGTGATAAAAAACTATTAGAAGAGATATTTAATGATAATAAGATTGATGCTGTAATTCATTTTGCTGGATATAAAGCTGTAGGCGAATCGGTAAAGAAACCTCTTATGTATTATAGAAATAATATCGATAGTACACTTACTTTATGTGAAGTAATGAATGAACATAATGTTAAAAATATAGTATTTTCTTCAAGTGCTACAGTATATGGTACTCCGAAGAGTTTACCTATTAAAGAAAACTTTGATGTTACTCATGCTACTAATCCTTATGGTGAAACTAAAATTATGATTGAAAGAATATTAAATGACTTATATGTTTCTGATAATACTTGGAATATTGCTTTACTTAGATATTTTAATCCAATTGGAGCACATAAGAGTGGTTTAATAGGTGAAAATCCTAATGATATTCCTAATAATTTGATGCCTTATATAGTTAAAGTAGCTAATAAAGAATTAAAAGAATTATCTGTATTTGGTAATGATTATGATACTATAGATGGTACTGGTGTTAGAGATTATATTCATGTTGTTGATTTGGCTAAAGGTCATATTAAGGCACTTAATTGGGTACTTAATAATAATGGTATTGATGCATTTAATCTAGGTACTGGTAATGGTTATAGTGTATTAGAACTTGTTGAAGCTTTTAAGAAATTTAATAATATCGATGTTCCATATAAAATAGTAGGTAGAAGAGATGGGGATATAGCATCTTGTTATGCTGATGTAAGTAAGGCTAAAGATGTATTAGATTGGTCTTGTACTTATAATATTGAAGATATGGTAAAAGATTCATATAATTATGTTAAGAATAGTAAATAAGCTATTCTTTTTTTTGCTCTTTTATTGATTAAAATATAAATATATTATATAATATAGATGTAATTTGATTTAAGGAGTTGTATATAATTATGGATATAAAAAGAGTTTTACTAATGGTAGGAACAACATTTTTATTTACTGCTTTATTTGTTCCTGTTGTAAAAAAGATGGCTAATTTTATTGGAGCACTTGATATGCCTAATGAAAGAAAAGTACATAAGGTACCTATTCCTAGATTAGGTGGTCTTGGCATATACGCTGGCTTTTTACTTGGCTATATGTTATTTGGTATTCATTCGGTACAAATGAATGCAATACTTATTGGTAGTTTTATAATATTGGTTACTGGTATATTTGATGATATAAAACCAGTACCTGCTAAATGGAAGTTACTTGCTCAAACAGTAGGAGCTTCAATAATACCATTATATGGTGGTATATTATTAAAAGATATTTCAGCATTTGGATTATATTTGAATTTTGGAATACTTGCATATCCTATTACAATAATATTTATTGTGGCTATTATTAACTGTATTAATTTAATTGATGGCTTAGATGGTTTATCTTCAGGTATTGCTAGTATATATTTCTTAACTATTGGTATAATAGCAATGCTTCTTAATAATTCTAATGGTCTTGATATTATATTAACATTTATAATGCTTGGCAGTACACTTGGATTTTTAGTACATAATTTTAATCCAGCAAAAATATTTATGGGTGATTCTGGTAGTATGTTTTTAGGTTATATAATTGCGGTTATTGCATTGTTAGGATTTAAAAATGTAACTTTGACTTCATTTATTATACCTATACTTTTACTTGCTATTCCTATACTTGATACTTTATTTGCGATTCTTCGAAGACTTATTAATCATAAGCCACTTGGAGAACCTGATAAAAATCATTTACATCATCAATTGTTAAGATTAAAGTTATCTCAAAAAAAGACGGTAATTATAATATATATAGTTGATTTACTATTTGCTTCAGCCTCTATTGTATACGCTGTTGGTAATAGTATGCTTGGTAGCAATATTTATGGTATGGTTATATATGCTATATTATTTGTATTAATTTTATTACTAATATTAAAAACTAATATAATATGGAATCATGATAAAAAGAAAGAAAAAGCAAAAGAAGAAACTAAAGAAAAATAGTTTCTTCTTTTGTTAATAAAAAGGCTAGGTAATAAATAATGTTTTTATCCTGAACTTTCTCTTATATATAATAGACTATTTTATAGACTTTAGGCTATAAAATACTAGTTAAGACCTTAGGCTTAACTAGCCATAAATAAAGAAAATTTATTGAATCTTTCTCTTTTATGTGGTATATTTATTATGATAGATAGGTGATTGATAGATGAATATAATTGATATAATACTAAAGAAGAAAAATAAAGAAATACTTACTGAAGAAGAAATTAAATATGTAGTGGAAAACTTTGATAATGGTAATATTAAAGATTATCAAATGTCAGCATTACTTATGGCTATTGTTATTAATGATATGACTGATGAAGAAGTTATATATCTTACTAAATATATGATTCAGTCAGGTAGTAGAATAGATTTAAGTAATTTAAATAATGTAGTGGATAAACATTCTACTGGTGGTGTAGGTGATAAAACTACTTTAATTATATCGCCAATTGTAGCTTCACTTGGATGTAGAGTAGCTAAAATGAGCGGTAGAGGACTTGGATATACAGGAGGTACTATTGATAAATTAGAAAGTATACCAGGTTTTAATGTTAACTTGAGTATGGATAGTTTTATTAAAGAAATAAGTGATATTGGTATGGCTATTACTAGTCAAACTGAAGATGTTGCTAAAGCAGATAAAAAAATATATGCTTTAAGAGATGTAACTGGAACTACTGAAAGTATTCCACTTATTGCTTCTTCAATTATGAGTAAAAAGATAGCATCTGGATCTAAGAATTTAGTTCTTGATATTAAAATAGGGGAAGGTGCTTTAATTAAAAATATTGACTCTGGTAGAAGACTTGCTAATCTTATGATTAAGATAGGTAAAGAAAATGGAATGAGAGTAGTATGTTTACTTACTAATATGGATATTCCTTTAGGTAATAATATTGGTAATTCTTTAGAAGTAATTGAGGCTATTAATACTTTGTATTATAATCCTAATAATAATTTAAATAAACTATGTATAGAACTTGCTAGTTATATGGTAAGTTTAGGTCTTAATATTAATTATGAAGAAGCTAAAGAAAAGGTATTAGAAAGCATTTCTTCGAAGAGAGCATATAATAAATTATTAGAATTTGTTAGTTATCAAGGTGGTAATATTAATGAACTACCTAAGAGTAATTATATATATGAAGTAAAGAGTGATAGAGAAGGATATTTAACTAATATTCATTCTTTAGAGATAGCTAAACTATCTAGTAGTTTAGGTTCTGGTAGAAAGAATAAAGAAGATAAGATAGATTATTCTGCGGGTATTATTATAAATAAGAATATTAATGATAAAGTTAATGTTGGTGATACAGTACTTACTTTATATACTAATAGAGAAGTACCTAGTATAGATAAAGATAAATTATTTACTATAGGTAATAATATTAATAATGATATTAAATTAATATATGAAGTGATTAAATAATATTTACAAAATAGATAAATTATAGTATGATATTAAACATGAAAGAAGGTATAAAATGGAAAAGATGACTATGGATAAATTAGTTAATTTTTGTAAACAATATGGATTTATATTTCAAGGTAGTGAAATATATGGAGGACTTGCTAATACTTGGGATTTTGGTCCAGTAGGTGCACTTTTAAAAGATAATGTAAAGAAGGCTTGGATTAAGAAATTTATTCAAGAAGATGAAAATAATGTTGGACTAGATAGTGCTATACTTATGAATCCTAAAACTTGGGAAGCTTCTGGTCATTTAAAGACCTTCTCTGACCCATTAATAGACTGCAGGGAATGTAAAACAAGACATAGAGCAGATAATCTTATTAATGATTATTCTAAGAGTTTAATCGGAGACTCTATGACTCAGGATGAAATGATGGAGTATATCAAAGAAAATAAGGTACCATGTCCTAAATGTGGTAAGAGTAATTTTACGGATATTAGACAATTTAATTTAATGTTTAAAACATTTCAAGGTGTTACTGAAGATGCTAAATCTACAATATACTTAAGGCCTGAGACTGCTCAAGGTATATTTGTTAACTTTTTAAATGTTCAAAGAAGTATGAGACTTAAGGTTCCTTTTGGTATAGGACAAGTTGGTAAATCTTTTAGAAATGAGATTACTCCTGGTAACTTTATATTTAGAGTAAGAGAGTTTGAACAAATGGAACTTGAATTCTTCTGCAAACCTGGTACTGAACTTGATTGGCATAAGTATTATAAAGAATACTGCTACAACTACTTATTGTCATTAGGTATTGACAAAGATAAATTAAGACTTAGAGACCACTCTAAAGAAGAATTATCTTTCTATAGTAATGCCACTACTGATATTGAGTATTTATTCCCATTTGGATGGGGTGAATTATGGGGTATTGCTTCAAGAACTGATTATGATCTAACTTGTCATCAAAAGGTATCTGGTAAATCTATGGAGTATTTAGACCCTGAGACTAATGAAAGATATATTCCTTATGTTATTGAACCATCAGTTGGAGTAGAGAGAACATTCTTAACAGTATTATGTGATGCATATCACGAAGAAGAATTAGAAGATGGGACGACAAGAGAAGTTATGAAATTTCATCCTTATTTAGCTCCTTATAAAGCTTGTATACTTCCATTAGTAAAAAAATATCATAGTGAAAAGGCTATGGAAATATATAAGAAATTATCTAAATCATTTATGGTTACTTATGATGAATCTGGTAGTATTGGTAAAAGATATAGAAGAGAAGATGCTATGGGTACTCCTTACTGTATAACTATTGATGAAGAAACTATTAATAATGGTACTGTTACTATTAGAGATAGGGATACTATGGAGCAGACTACTATTAAAGTAGAAGATATAGAAAAATATATTGAAGAAAGAATAAAATTCTAGATATTTCGAGAAAATTCTTTCTTTTTCTTTACATTGTTACTTTTTATATGCTATAATTAGTATGAAAATAGTAGGTGACAGATGGTGGAAGAGAAAAATAGATTAATTACTTTATATATAGAAAACAAGGTTAAAGAATTAGAAAATATGTCTATGTTTGTTTCTAAGGATAATGTACAAAAGGTTATTAATAACTTTCTTAATAGAAATGAGGATATAGAAATAATTAAAACTAAGATAGATACTATTTTTAATAACAGTATTAGTGCTTATAAAGAGAACTTAGAAAAAATGGGATATACTTATGATGAAATAATGAAAGTATATGATAAAGTTGTTAAACTTAATAAAACAAGGGCTAAACTTTATTTAATGGGTGGTATAGTTCCTTATGTTCTACTTAATGATAGAACAGGTCGTAGACATGAAAGTTTAGATTTACTTTGTGATAAGAAGGATGTTGAACAATTAAGGGAATTATTTCGTAAGGAAGACTTATATGACCCTAAAAGAGATAGTTTAACTTATACTGTTAATAATATTGATTATGGTTTTCAAGTAATTGTTGATAAAATTAAAGTTAATATATTTGTATTTGAAGAAACTGATAAAGGTATAACTGAATATACTTTTGACTGCAAGAAAAAGATTGGTAGAATTAAGAGTATAGCCGCTAAAATGAATGATTATATTATGCCTTATGTTACTTCTGATAATAAAAAATATACGACAGTATCTTTGGAGTTTGTAGTAGCGGATAAACTTCTAACTAATAGAGAAAAAGATAAAATAGATATTGAAAAAGTAAAAGAATGTAATGGTATGAGTAGTGAAAAGATAAAAAAACTTCCTTTACCAGTAGTTAAAGAAGTTAGATTAATTGGTGATAATCTTGAATTTACTAGTACTATGCCAAGAATTAAACTTGATGTTCCTAAAAAGAAAAGAAGTAATGGCTTTATTAATATTGGTACGATACTTCTACTCATTGCTATAGTGATAGCAATTGTATTAACTAATAGATAAACTTAAATAGACCTTGAAAAAGTCTATTTTTTATTTTATAATATCTAATGTGATTTATATGGAAGAACTATTTAATAAATGTAATATTTGTCCTAGAGAATGTAATGTAAATAGGAATAAGGGTGAAATTGGTTACTGCGGAGCCTCTAATAAGATTAAGATAGGTGGTTATCATTTACATATGTGGGAAGAGCCTATTATTACTGGTAAGAATGGCTCTGGTACGATATTTTTTTCTTATTGTAATTTAAGATGTATTTATTGTCAAAACTATGATATTAGTATTAATAATAATGGCGAGGAAATAAGCATTGAAAGATTTAGTGATATATGCCTTTTACTTCAAGAAATGGGAGCTGAAAATATTAACTTAGTTACTCCTAGCCACTATATACCATTAATTAGAGAGGGTCTTATTATGGCTAAGAGGAAGGGACTTATTATACCAATAGTATATAATACTTCGGGTTATGAAAAGGTAAGTAGTTTGAAATTACTTGATGGTCTTGTTGATATTTATTTACCTGATTTTAAGTATTATGACAAAGAATTAAATAAGTATTCTAATATTAATAATTATTTTGAAATTACTAGAGAGGCTTTAAAAGAAATGTATAGACAAGTAGGCAAACCAGTAATTAAAAAAGGTATAATGAAAAGGGGAGTTATTGTTAGACATTTGGTATTACCTAGTCATATTGAGGATTCTAAAAAAGTTATTAAGTATTTATTTGATAACTATGGTAATAATATTTATCTTAGTATAATGAATCAGTATACTCCTGTTAGAAGATGTAAATATTTGGAACTTAATAATACAGTAAGTGAAGAAGAGTATGATGAGATTATAGATTATGCTTATGACCTTGGAGTAAGAAAATGTTTTGTACAGGATAAAGAAAGTCAAGAAGAGAGTTTTATTCCGGTATTTAAGGGAGATAGTGTTATTTAATTTTGCTATCTTCCTTTTTCTTAATATATAGTTACGGCTTATATATGATAGATACTGCTGGTATATTGTTATTAGACTACAGGCTAATAACAACACTGAAAGACTTATAAAATAAGGCTTGAAGTGCTAAGAACATAAAAAAACATTTGACAATACTAGTATTTTTGTGGTATAATCGAAATACATTCGTTTGAACTAGGGGGATGGTTAAAATGAAGAATAGTTTTGTTATTGAATATCTAAATGAAAATGAATTTAGAAAAAAAGAACGTGCTGTTAAGAAATATAATATGCTTGCTTATAAGAAGTTAGTTTTTGATTTTTATCCATCATTTAGAGATGGTGATTTCAAGGGTATTATAGTATCAAAGAACACTAAGGATATGATTACTAAGTATGAGCTTAAGCTTCCTACTGATAGGATGTTTGCTAAAGTACATGGTGATGTTGTACTTCATTATACAGTGTATGAAAATCAAAAATTAGTAATGCTTGATACTTTAACTCCGGAGGATATTTTAACTGAGGGACATCAAAAAGAACTTTCTACTTATAAGGGAGTAATGGTATCTAAGTCTCATGCTGAGAGAGATATGTTTAAGATTAATCTTCTTAATATGTTAGATAATAAATAGGAGCACGAGTTGCTTCTTTTTAATTAATTATGATATTATGTTTTTAATAAAATAATACTGAGGTGTAATAATGAAAACTGGTAATGATGATATAGAATATATGGAAATAGTTAGTGAAATATTAAAGAATAGGGAATTTAATAAGTTAAAGGATTTCACACATCATAAAACTACTAGAATGGAGCATTCTAAGAGAGTAGCCTATTTATCATATAGGATATGTAAAAAATTAAATTTAGATTATGTTAGTGCCGCTAGAGGGGGAATGCTTCATGATTTCTTTTTAAATAAGTATACTGCTAAAAATACTAATAAGTTAATTAGAAATCATCCTAAAATAGCAAGTACTAATGCTAAGAAACATTTTAATCTTAATAAGAAGGAAATTAATATTATTGAGAGTCATATGTTTCCGTTGGTTGTTAAGATTAAACCTAAGTATAAAGAAAGTTATGTTGTTGCTTTTGCTGATAAACTTGTTTGGGGATATGAAAAGTTTGTTAGATATTGCAAGGAAATTAGTTTTGAACTAGGTAAATCTTATATATATTTATCTAGGGATATATAATTAAAAGGCATAAAATGAATATAAAATAATTTTATGCTTTTTTTTGTATTTTTTTGGTAAAAAAATGTATAAATATGTTATACTAATATTATGAGAAAATGGAGTGATAAAATGGGTGAAAAAAGAAGAAAAAAGAGGAGGGTTAATCCTCTAAAAGTGGGTATTGCTATTGGTATTTTTGCTATTATTGTGGTGCTAGTGGTGTTACTACTTGGAAAAGGTAAAGATATTATTAATAAGGAAGCTATGTATTTGGCTTCTAGTGATAAGGTAGTAAAACTTTATATTCTGGATGATGATGGTAATCTTAAGGAAGATAAGAACTTGGTAAGAGGTACTAAGGTAAGTAGTTATAAGAATACTGTTACTAAGGATAATAAGTCTTATACAAAGATTGATTATGATAAGAGTATTTATTATGTTGACAGTGGTAGTTTAGTTAAGGATGCGAAGAGTGCTGTCTTAGAAAAGGTTAAGTATGTTAGAACTTCTGTTACGGTATATCAAAATAGTGAGGACTCAAAGATTGAATCTTTTATTAAGAAGGGTAATAAAATTGATGTAACTGATTATGATAAACTTCTTGAAGATGGCTCTGTTAATATGTATAAGATTAAGAATGATAATACTGAAGGCTGGGTGTATGGTAAGTATTTGGTTAATGATGAAGAGACCGCTAATGAGGTGTATAATGAGAACTCTGTTTATGATACACATAAGGACCGTAAGTATGGCTTGAGGGAGTTATATGGTGGTAAGGCATCTACTTTGGATTATTATCCTTATGAGAGAGTGGAATTTGAGAATAATAAGCTTCTTAAAAGTGCCAAGGCAATGTATTTGAATGCTGGAACTATTGGTTCTATTGATAGTTATTTGAAGATTGCTAAGGAAAATGGTGTTAATGCAATAGTTGTTGATATTAAGGATGGAGCACTTGCATATAGTTCTGAGGTGGCTAAAGAGATATCTCCAACAGCTTATAAGACTGCTATTAATGATAATAGCTTATATAAAGACGCTATTGATAAGATTAAAGAGGCCGGTATATATGCTATTGGTAGAATAGTGGTATTTAATGATACGCATTATGCTAAGGATCATCCGGAAGACTGTATTAATTCTACTGGATGGCCATCTGCTTATAGTAGGAATGTGTGGTATTATAATGTGGAACTTGCTAAAGAGGCTGCTAGAGAAATGGGCTTTAATGAGATACAATTTGATTATGTTAGATTTCCAGAGAATGCTTATAATTTGTCAATAGCAAAGGCTGACTTTAAAAATAAATATGATGAGGAAAAGGCTGAGGCTGTACAGAATTTTCTATTCTATGCTACTGATCAGATACATAAAGAGGGTATATATTTATCGGTTGATGTATTTGGTGAATGTTCTAGTGAGTATGTAACAGCATATGGGCAATATTGGCCTGCAATCTCTAATATTGTTGATGCTATTAGTTCAATGCCTTATACGGACCATTTTGGTAGAAGTGTTGATACCTGGACTAATGCATATCAGACAGTTAATAATTGGGCTAAGGGGGCTAGTGCAAGACAAAAAGAAATACCTACACCTGCGGTTGCTAGAACATGGATAACGGCTTATGATACGCCTTATTGGAATCCTAAGGTTATTTATAATGCTAGTAAGATTGAAGATCAGGTAAGGGCATTATATGATGCTGGATTGGATGGTGGATTTATTACTTGGAATTCAGCCTCTAGTTTGGCTAAGTATGAACAGATTAAGAGTGCATTTGCAAAGAATTATGGATAGGAGATATTATGAAATTTATTGAGGTTGAAAATAATAAGTATGAACTTATAAATAATTATAAAGATGGGTTTGACTTGAATGAGTTTACTAGTCATTATACTGATTTCTTTAGTGATTATGATTATATAGTAGGGGATATTGCTTATGGTAAACTTAGGTTAAAGGGCTTCTATGAAGAGACTAATAAGAAGGCTAAAAATATTAATAATTATAAGTATTTGGATAAGTATTTGACAGATAACTGTGCAGTGGACTGCAAATACTTTGTGTTAAAGAGAGTTACTGGCAAATAGTGATATATTAGAAAATAGGCTGTGAATGGCTTATTTTCTTTATTTTTTTTGGTTAACTATTAATTAACAAAAATAATATTATCACTTTAAATTCACTGATGTTTATTTTTGTATGGTAATGTATTTGTGTTTGTGTTATTCTAAATAAGTCAACTTTATTAGGTGATGATAGGAAAGGGATACATGATGCAAAAGAAAATAAAATTTGGCAGTAGTAAAAAAAGTATAATTCTATCTATTAAAAAGAATAAATTAATTAAACAAACGAAAAAGATAAATATTGGTAATAGTTTGCTTATATTTAAAATTATTGAAAGTGGGATACTTGACTCTAGTATAAAGAAAATTGGTGGTGTCCCTATATATAGTAATAACAAACCGGTGCTAAAAAAAGATTATGTTGATAGTTATAATCATTATGTTTATGTGCTCGATAATTTTATTCATTATTTTTATGACAATTTTAATTATAATATTGATTCTGAGTATGAAATAATTGCAGCTTGCTTAAAGAATAATAGTGATATTTTGCTTTGTAATAAGTATGTGTTTGACAATGATAATATTAAATACTATAGAAGAGAATATGATAAAATTATTGTTAGTAATTTTTATTATAATATTTGTACTTTTAAAGAAGAACTTAATGAATATTTTGAGGATTTCTCTGTAAAGGTTGATAAACTGAATATTGATGATGCGAATGATATTGAAAAACTTTTGAATATACTTAAAGTTATATATTTGTACAATAATGATAAACATGTTGTTTTATCTCTATTTAATAAGGTTACTATGGATACATATAAGTTTTATTTGGATGGCTTTGAGTTTATGTTTTATTCTTATTTTAATATGAGGAAAAGTAAAAACTAACCATTTGAAAAAAGTGGTTAGTTTTTTTAATTTTTGTTTTAGTGTCATAATATAAAAAAGCCTTATTTTATAAGGCTTTTGTATTTAAAGTGGTGCCCCGTTGGAGATTCGAACTCCAGACCCTTTGATTAAAAGTCAAATGCTCTACCGACTGAGCTAACGGAGCAAAATTGATTGGTTGCCTCGGCAAGATTCGAACTTACGAATGCCACAGTCAAAGTGTGGTGCCTTACCGCTTGGCTACGAGGCAATAATCAAGTGGTGGAGGGACATGGATTTGAACCATGGAACCCGAAGGAACAGATTTACAGTCTGCCGCGTTTGACCACTTCGCTATCCCTCCAAAAAAAATGGTGCCGAAAACAGGAATTGAACCCGTAACCTACTGATTACAAGTCAGTTGCTCTACCAATTGAGCTATTTCGGCATAAATAAATGGTGGGCGATATAGGACTCGAACCTATGACCCCTTGCTTGTAAGGCAAGTGCTCTAACCAACTGAGCTAATCGCCCATATCATCTCTGGACATTCAATAATATACCATTTATTTATGGCGCTTGTCAAGAGATTTGGCAACATTTTTTACATTTTTTACATTTTATTAGTAATTTCTTTTATTTTTTCTGTTATCCATATTTCTAAATTATCTTTTAGAGGTTTAAAACCATTTTTGGTTTCTTCCATTCTTTCTAGTTTTGAACCATCATTTTTATAGTCTATATCTTTTATACTAAGTTTCAGATGATTATCTTCATTATCAACATCAACAACTTTGGCATATATTTCATCGCCAATTTTTACATAGTCATTTACATTTTTTACGTAACCATAAGATATTTCAGAAATATGAATTAGTCCTTCATAGTTATCAGTTTGGGCAAAAACACCATATTTTTGAATCCCTGTTACTATGACTTTGACCACATCTTCTTTCTTTATTTTTTTCATATTTCTTCCTCACTGGCATTATTATAGCACTTTTTCTTTATTTTTAGAATATATTATTGTTTTTTTTATAAAAAAAATATATAATAATTGTGGTGAGAAAAATTATGGATAATAAAGAAATTGAAAAAAAGATATGTGAAGTATTAGATAAAATAAGACCATATTTAGAGAATGATGGTGGTTCTGTTAAGTTTAATAGATATGAGAATGGAGTTGCTTATGTAACATTAGTAGGTGCTTGTTCAAATTGTCCTTTGGCCTCTGTTACATTAGAGGATGGTATTGAATCTGCTTTAATAAATGAAATACCTGAAGTTGTTAAGGTTGTAAATGAGGATTAGGTCCTCTTTTTTTTAACCATTCAATTGTTGGTATATCATAATGTTTTCTTAGGTATAAATAAATATTATATAAATATACTTCATAATCGTTTATTCTACTTATTATTTTATTTAGTTCTTTTTCTTCTTTTTTATTACTTATTATTTCATCATATAAGATAAAATAAAAACTGGGGTATAATATTCTAGAGAATAGTATTCTTATTCCATAAAGTGAGTAATAATTGTAATAAAAATATTCATTTAATTCTTTAAATATATTTTTATTATTACTCCAAAAAGAGAATTTTATGTATTCTGCTACATCTCTGGCTTTATGATCTAATATTATGTTAGAAGGATCGGTTAGGGATAATACTATATTATTGTGGGATATAACTTTTTGATCAGTAATGGTTGGTTTTAATTCTAGTTTGGTATTTACTAAATAAGATATAGCATTTTCAGCCATACCTATAAAATAATTAAATGATTCTCTTATTAAGGGATATTTTTTTTCATTTTCTCTTACTTGCAGTTCGTAGTAATCTATTTTGCTTTCCCATAATAATTCCCATTTATTTCTTTCTAAAGATGTTATATTTATGTTTGATAGGGCCATGTTTGATATTAATGGTAATGATAATTTTACTTTGGTTTTATTTAATATTAGGATATAATAGGTATCGTTTACCTTGGTTAAGGGATTATTATATTTATTTGGTATTATACTATCTATATTTAATTTATTTGAAATAATGGTATTTAGTTTATATATATCATAACTTTTATCTATATTATCTGTGTATGGTTTGAAAGTAAAGTGATTATTATTTAAATCAAAATGATAGACGTCATTATTATTATGCAGTTCATCTATTCTTAAGTTATAGTAATATTCTATTATATTTTTCATAGTATCCCTCAATAATATTTTATTATTTTAAATTAAAATATAGACTAAAAATGATAAATATGTTACAATTAGGTATAGATGAGGATAAGAAATGAAAAAAACAATTAAGAATTATAGATTAGAGGGTAGAAAGGTTATTATAAGATGCGATTTTAATGTGCCTTTGAATAGTAAAAATAAAATAACTGATTATACTAGAATAAAAGCTAACTTAAAGACTATTAGGTATGCTGTTATGAAAGGGGCTAAGGTTATTTTACTTTCACATTTGGGTAAAGTAAAAAATGATTTAGATAGAAAAAGTAATAGTTTGTATCCGGTAGCAGTAGCTTTATCTAGATATTTAAATAAAGATGTTAAGTTTTCTCCTGATACTAGAGGATATAGGCTAGAGAAGATGATAGATGAACTTAATAATGGTGATGTTTTACTAGTAGAAAATACTAGATTTGAGGATATATGTGGTAAAAAAGAATCAAACTGTGATGAAGAATTATCTAAATACTGGGCATCACTAGGTGATATTTTTATTGAAGATGCTTATGGTTCTTGTCATAGGAAGCATGCTTCTGTTACAGGGATACCTAAGTATTTACCTAGTGGTATTGGTTTTTTAATTGAAAATGAATTAAATAAGATTGATATGGTTTTGAATAGTGATACTCATCCATTTATTGTAGTAATGGGTGGTAAAAAAGTAGATGATAAGATAGTACTTATTGAAAAACTTTTGGAGAAATGTGATAAGCTTTTGGTAGGTGGAGCAATGTCTTTTACTTTCCTAAAGGCTATGGGATATAATGTTGGTAAATCGATCGTCAGTGATGAACATATTCCTTTTTGTAAGAAAATGTTAGAAAAATATTCAAATAAGATTGTATTACCGGAGGATTTTATTACTGAAAAGGATGATGTACTTGGTAATACTATGATAGAGCATTTTGAAGATGATGATATTGGATATGATATAGGTTCTAAAACAGTTAATAAGTTTAAAAAGATACTTAGTACCGCTAAAAGAGTAATATTAAATGGTCCTATGGGAATGTTTGAAGAAGGCAGATTTAGTAATGGTACTTATTTGATTATGAAACAGCTTAGTGAAATTAAGGCTAAAACTATTGTTGGTGGTGGAGATACAGCTGCTGCAGTTAATAAACTTGGCTTTGAAAAGAAATTTTATCATGTTTCTACTGGTGGTGGTGCAACTATGAAATATCTAGAGGATGGTAAACTGATTGGAATTGAAGTGATTGATGATGAAAAAAAATAAGCTTACTATATATTTGACAGTTGTTATAATATTATTTGTATGTGTATTATATGTTTCTTTGAAAGATGATTATAAAGATATTTTGAATGCACTTAATGATGTTAATATATTGTTTCTTTTGATAGGAGTATTTTTTATGTTTTTATCTAAATATTTTCTTGGAGAAACATTATATTTTTTGGCAAAAAAAGAAAAGTCTGATATTAAAATAAAAGATATGGTACTTATTGAACTTATTTATCCCTTTTTTGCGGGTATTACTCCTAGTTCATTAGGTGGTGAGTCTTTTGAAATATTATATATGAGAGACTGTGGTATTTCGGTTGGTAAGGGATCTAATATTACTATACAGAAGTTTATTACTTATCAGATATCACTACTTATTATTAATACGATGGCAGTAATTTTAAACTTGTTTATTAGGGTTGTACCTCTTAATAGTTTTGTCTTTTCTTTTGTAGTTATTAATTTCTTGGTAAATGGCTTTTTACTTGGCTTCTTTTTCTTGGTAGCCTACAATAAGAAGTTTAATCATTTTATTATGAAGAAGGGACTACAGATAGGTCATAAACTTCATTTTGTTAGAAATATTGATAAGACTAGAGATAGACTAGATAATTATTTAAAAAACTTTGATGAGGGTGTTGAAAAGTTAAAACATGATAAGAAGTTATTTTTTAAGGTAATTGGTATTCAAATGTTATCATTCTTATTTTATATGTTAGCGGCTTATCCAGTAGCGGTATCTATGGGCATTACTAGTATTAGTGCAGTTAAGATGTTTATTTTGTCTACTTATGTTAAGATGCTTAGTCTTATATTTATTACTCCTGGTAATAGTGGGGCAGCAGAATATAACTTTGTGTATTTATTTACTGGTCTTATATCTGAATCTGATATAATGGCATATATGTTGATGTGGAGACTTGTTACTTATTATATCCCTCTTATTGTAGGTGGTTTAATTGCAATTACGTGGAAGAAGGTGAAACATAATTATGAATAAATTAGTTGTTCTTAATCATAAGATGAGTCTTTTATATGATGATTTATATAGTTATATAGAGATGATTAATAATATTGAAACTGATTGTGATATTGTTGTATGTCCATCTAATATTTATTTAGAGGCATTCTTAAATAATTCTGATTATGCTATTGGATGTCAGAATATTAATTATAACTTAGATGTTAATAATACTGGTGAGATATCTACTGATCAGATAAGAGCTCTTGGAGTAGATTATGTTATTATAGGACATAATGAGAGAGTAGAAAAGTATCATGAAAATAAGAGTATTGTTAATATGAAACTTATCGCGGCTTTAGAGGCGAATATATTACCAATTCTTTGTTTTGGTGAGAATATTGATGAGGATTATAAAGAGGTTATTCCTAAAATACTTGATGCTTATTTAAAAGATGTTCTTAATATTGATTTTATTACTTTTGCTTATGAACCTGCTTATGCTATTGGTACTGGAACTCTTCCAAGTGTTGATAGAATTAAGGAAGTAACTGGTTTTATTAGCAAATATATTGAAGATAAGTATCATAAGAAGCCTAGTATTATATATGGTGGTAGTGTTGATAGTAGTAATATTGATAAGATTATTAATATAGAAAGGTTATCTGGAGTTATGATAGGAGCTATATCATCGAATATAAAAGAAATACAAAAAATATTTAAAAATATATAGAGAAGTACTTAATAAGATATTTCTCTATTTTTCTTTGGTTTATAGTATAATTCGACATATTTTTCGTTTTTGATGCAGTACAATGATAATGTAAGAAAGAAGGTATAAGAAAATGGAAAAAATAAAAGTTTTAATGATTGATGATAATGTTAATTTAGTGGAGATGGTTAAGGATTACTTTGAGAATCATCCTAAGATTGAAATTGTCGGTAGTGCTAATGATGGAATGGAAGGTTTGAATATTATTAAGGAAGGTAAACTTAAATATGACCTTATTGTACTAGATTTGATTATGCCAAAGAAAGATGGAATTGGTGTTCTTAAGGAACTTAAGAATTCTAATATTGCTTCTAATGTGATTGTGGCTACTTCTTATAATGCTCCTGATACGATAAGGAAGGTTAGTGAATATGGAGCTAACTATTATATACTTAAGCCTTTTGAACTTACTGACTTAGAAGAGAAGATACTAGATACTTTTAATACTAATAAGAGTAAGAGTATTAATCTTATTAGTAATAATCTGCAGATATCTATTAGTAAGATGTTACATGAACTTGGTATGCCATCACATATTAAGGGGTATCAATATATTAGAGAGGCTATTTCAATGGTATATGATAATCCGGAAATAGTAGGAGGAATTACTAAGGAATTATATCCTACTTTGGCTGGTAAGTTTGATACTACTGTGTCTAGAGTTGAAAGGGCTATTAGGCATGCTATTGAGGTATCTTGGAATAGAGGTGACTGGGATTTGATGGAAGAGGTATTTGGACATAGTGTGGATATTGATAAGGCTAAACCTACTAATTCGGAGTTTATTGTTACAGTAGCGGATAAACTTAGACTAGAGTATGTTAGATAATAAAAGAAAAGACAATAATTGTCTTTTCTTAATAACCTAATATTTTTTCTAAACTTTCGTCATTATCTATGTATTCTTGTACTTTGATTATACGATATTTCTTTTTGGTATCTCTGATTATTACTTCTTTGATACCGGAATTGATGATCATTCTTTTGCATAGAGCACAAGGATTAGCATTTTCAACATAGGTATGGTCTTTATAGTTTATTCCTACTAGATATAGAGTGGAATCTATTGTATCTCTTCTTGATGCACTGATAATGGCATTCTGCTCGGCATGAACACTACGACATAGTTCGTATCTTTCTCCTCTTGGGATATTTAGTTTTTCTCTTGTGCAATAGCCAAGATCGCAGCAGTTTTTTCTTCCACGTGGGGCCCCAACATAGCCTGTTGATATTATTTCATCATTTTTGACAATGATGGCTCCAAAGTTTCTTCTTAGACATGTTCCCCTTTCAACAACGGTTTCAGCAATGTCTAAGTAGTAATTTATTTTATCTATTCTTTCCATAATACACCTCTTATAAAGATTATATCAAATAAAGTGTAAACTTGGAATAAAAACTATTCTTTTTTCATAATTTGTGTTATATTATAGGTGTAAGTAAGGAGAATTAATATGGATAATGAGAATAAACCTATAATGGAGACTGAACCTTTTGATTATAAGGAGGATAATAGTGATATGAAAATGAAACTTAATAGAAGTAATGATGATAATAAGAAGAAAATTATTATGTATGTTGTTATAGGAGTAGTAGTACTTATTTTGATTTTGGTTATGATTTATATTGTTCTTGGTAATAAGAAGAATAATACTACTGATAATAAGAAGAATGATATTGATATTGTAAATAAGGATGAAGATAAAGATAAGGATACTAATAAGAGTAATATGGGATATGTATCTTGTGATGATAATACTTCTCTTCTTAATGTGAGAAATTCTACTAGTGGGGATATTATTGATGGGTTATCCTGTTATAAGGAAGTTACTATTGAAGAGGAACTACCTGGTACGGATAATTGTAAGAAGTGGTATAAGGTTAGTTATGTGAAGAGGGGCAGTAATTATACTGGGTATGCTTGTGGTACTTATATTAAGGTAGAAGATATAGATAAGAATACTATTAAGACTGCTAAAGAGGTTATTGATAAGGCTAATAATTATTATGATAATAGTGTTCTTAAGGCTTACTGTGGTGAGAATCCTGGGGAGACTAAGACTATTGAATATAATGAGAATGGTAATAGTTTTAAGGGGTATTATGTTAAGTCTGAGTATAAGAATCTTGAGGAGTTAAAGAAACATTTACTTACTTTCTTAGATGAATCACTTATTAAGACAGAACTTAAACTTTCGGATATTAATAATAAGAGAATGTATGATGATTACTATGAGATTGATGGTAATTTATATTGTAGGAATTATTCTGGTAAGGGAAGGCTTACTAGATATACTGGTAACTATGATATTGAGATTATTAATAGTAGGGATAGTAGGATATCTGGTAATATTGTTTATGAATACTTAACTGAAGAGAGTAGTTGTGATGTTAAGAACTTATCTAAGTGTAGTAATTCTAATTTTAAATATGAACTTGGGAAGTTTAATATTGATAAAGTAGATAATAATTATGTTGTTACTAAGATAGACTTTCATGAATAAAAATGTAAAATATATCAAAAAATACTTGATATATTTTTATTTTATGGTATTATAAATAACCAAGGAAGTGATGCACATCTACAATTAATTTTTAATTAGTTAGTATGTGCTTTTTTGTTTATTTGGAGGTCATCTTATGATTGAGACTAATTTACCGATATTGTACTTAAGAGAAGTAGTATTACTTCCATTTAATGAAATTAGATTAGAGTTTACTGAAGATAAAGAAAAGAATATTCTTGATATTTCTATGAAGAATTATGATAGTAATATTCTGCTTATTAATTTGGCTGATCCTCTTGAGGAGGCTCCTTTAATTAATGATTTATCTAATGTTGGTATTTTGGCTAAGATTAAGTCTAAGATAGATCTTCCTAATGGGATAACAAGAGTGGTACTAGCGGGTATTGATAGGGTTACGATATCTAGTTATGTTGAGGATACTACAGTATTATCAGCTTTTGTTGTTCCTACTAAAGAATATGATTATAATGAGGTAGAGGCTGCTGCTTTAAAGAGAGTTTTATATCGTAAATTGGATGAGTATATTGATATTTCTCCTTATATGTCTAATACTGTTCTTGGTAGAATTAATGATGTTAAGAATATTAGTAAGTTATCTGATATTATAGTGGCAGAACTTCCTTTGGAATATAAGGATTTGATTAAGTATATAGAGATTACTAATCCGATGGTTAGGATTAAGAATATTATTGAGGATTTATCTAAAGAGATAGAGACTGTTAGATTAGAGAATGATATTGAAGATAATTTGAAGGTTAAGCTAGAAGAAGAACAAAGAGAATATATGCTTAAGGAGAAGATTAGGCTTATAAAGGAAGAACTTGGGGAGACTGATTTAAAAGAAGAGGATATTAATAAGATTAGGAATAAGATGAATAGTCTTAATTTACCTGATAATATTACGAAGAGACTTAATGAAGAGATAGAAAGATATTCTCTTACTAGTAGTGCTTCACCGGAAGTTACTACAATTAGGAGTTATATTGATTGGCTTTTGGCATTACCTTGGAATAATGAGAGTAAGGATATTACGGATATTAAGAAGATCGAGAGTACTTTGGATGAATCGCATTTTGGTCTTGATAGTGTTAAGAAGAGAATTCTTGAGTTTATAGCAGTTAAGAAGAAGACTAATACTGCTAATAGTCCAATACTTTGTTTGGTTGGGCCTCCGGGTGTTGGTAAGACATCGCTTGCTAGTTCTATTGCTAGAGCACTTGGTAAGGAGTTTGTTAAGGTATCTTTGGGTGGTATTAATGATGAGGCTGAGATACTTGGTCATAGGAGAACTTATGTAGGGGCTTCGCCTGGTAAGATTATTCAGCAGATGAAGAAGGCTAAGACTTCTAATCCGGTATTTTTAATTGATGAAGTTGATAAGATTACTAAGGATTATAAGGGAGACCCAGCGTCAGCGTTACTTGAGATACTTGATAAGTCACAGAATAATAAGTTTTGTGATAATTATATAGAAGAGGAGTTTGATTTGAGTAAGGTACTCTTTATACTTACTGCGAATAATATTGAGAAAGTACCTGCTCCTTTACTTGATAGATTAGAGATTATTGAGTTATCTAGTTATACGATATATGAAAAGGTTAGTATTGCTAAGTATTATTTGATTCCTAATTTACTTGAGGATTATAAGGTAAAGGGTATTAAGTTTACTGATGAAGCTATTGAAAAGATTATTACTTCTTATACTAAAGAGGCTGGAGCTAGAGATTTGTATAGACAAATTGATTCGGTAATTAGAAAGGTTATTATATCTAGAGATAGGAATAGTAGGGTAGATGTTACTCCTTCGGATATTGAGGTGTATTTAGGACCTTCTAAATATAGTATTATGGCTAATGAAGAGACTAATAAGACTGGTATTGTTAATGGGCTTGCTTATACTCCTTATGGTGGTACTATTCTTAAGGTTACTTGTACTTTGTATCCTGGTCATGGTAATGTTACTTTGACTGGGGCTTTAGGAGATGTTATTAAGGAGAGTATTTATATTGCTCTTAGTTATATTAAGGCTAATAATACTAAGTTTAAGATTGATTATAAGATATTTGAGGAGTCTGATTTTCATTTTCATATTGAGGAAGGGGCTGTTCCTAAAGATGGTCCTTCTGCGGGTATTACTATTGTTACTGCTATTCTTAGTTTACTTAAGAATAGGGTTATTGATAATAAGATATCTATGACTGGTGAGATTACTTTAAGAGGTAAGATACTTCCTGTTGGGGGTCTTAAAGAGAAACTTATATCTGCTGTTACTAATGGTATTACTACTGTGTATTTACCTTTGGAGTTATCTAAAGAACTTATATTACTTCCTAGTGAGGTTAAGGATAGACTTGATATAGTCTTAGTAGAAGACTATGAGGATGTATATAAGAGATTATTTAAGTAATATATCTACATATCTATTATATATAAGCTATATTTATATATTTAGTATAAATTGTTTTATAAAGTACTTGTATAAATTTTTAATTTATGATATTATTTTATACGTAAGGTAGATAGATATAATTTATGTGTAAAATCTATAAATTATATAAGGAAAGGAGGCTCCTCTTATGATTAAAATGGTAAATAGAAATGTTAACTATTTGTTAATTAGGGGGGGGGCTTAAAAGTCTATTAACCTATATAAATAAAGGGATTATAGATAAAGACTATAAAGAGAACTAATAGAAATATTAGTCTTTCTTTATAGTCTTTTTATGTTATAGAAAGAAGGTATTAGAATGAATAAAAAATTATTATATAGTTTATTAATAGTATTATTAATAATAATAGTATCAGTAAGTATTACTTATGCTTGGTTATCTTGGTCTGGAGTGGTTAATATATCTGGTACTAGTGAATGTTTTGAAGTTAATTATGTTAAAGGACAAGATATAGGTAGTGATAGTAATCCTGCTAATTTTAGTTTAGCAAGTACTTATACTGAAGGTTTATCTTCGGTAATTAAAGTTAATTTAAAAGATACTTGTACTATAAGTAATGGTACTGGTACATTATATTTAAATACTGATAGTACTACAAGTAGTATATTACTTACTAGTAATGTACTAAAGTATCAAGTATTAGATGGTACTAATGAAGTAGCTAGTGGTATAGTAAGTAGTACTGGTAATTTACCTATATATAATAATATAGAAATAAATAATCAAGTAAAACAGTTAACAGTATATATATGGATAGATGGTAGTTTAGTAAATAATGATAATTCTAATGATATATTATCTAGTGTATATAAAGGAAATATAAGTATGAGTATAGAAAGTGGTGATAAGTAATGAAAGATAATAAAAATAATAAAGCAAAGATATATATGATATTTAGTTTAGTAGTATTAGTAATAGTAGTAATAGTAAGTGGTACTTATGCTTATTATGTATGGACTACAAGTGACAGTGATACTACAAAAATAGTAGCAGGAATAGGAGCTGCCACAGTTACTTTTGATGGAGGAAGTGATATAAGTGCTAATCTAAGACCAGTATCAGATAAAAGTAAAGGTATAATAAAAAATATAAATGTAAAAGCAGATACTGAAGGATTAGTATTTAATATGTATTTAGATATAACTAGTATAGATACTGGATTAAAAGATGAGAGTTTTAGATATGAATTATACAAAGGAGATACTAAAGTAAAAGAAGGTAACTTTAGTGATAGTTATCTAACTAGTAATACAGTTACTTGTACTAAAAATAATACTAATCATATAGTATTATTAACTAATGAGAGTATATCTACATCAAAGACACAATATACATTATACATATGGATAAATGGTGCAAACTATACTAATCCAAATACTATGATGAATAAAACATTTAGTTTTAAATTACATGCTGATGGAGAAGGGGCAGTAATGAAAGGCTATACAGCAGCAGATTATATTACTGATTTATACACTGAAGCAGCAAAAGAAACTGTTAAAAATAATAGTATAACTTATAATTATGCTAATATTTATGATACTGATAGTGATGACAATACAAGTGGTGGATTAATGAATGATAGATTAGGTGGTACTACAACTGATTTAGATGGTGGTAATATAAGATATTATGGAGCAAATCCTAATAACTATATATATTTTAATTGTTCTGACTATAGTAATCAAACATCTAGTACATGTGAAACATGGCGTATAATAGGAGTATTTGATGGTAAATTGAAAATAACGAACCCAACAAAAAACGATTTTTATTTCCCATTTGATTATGATAAAAATGATGATGGTACTTCAACAACATATGATAGTAATTGGTCCACATCAACATTACAGAAACTATTAAATAATGGTTATTATAATAACACTATTGGTGAAATAACATATTATTTTACTGATAGTAGTTTAAGAGAAAGGAATAATACCAAAAATATGTCAAATATCGGATTAAAAAATGTTGATACAAGAAAACTAATATCTAGTGAAAAATGGTATTTAGGAAGTAATTATGGTCTTCAGTTTGCAAATGAGGTTTATGTTGCTGAGAGAAGTAATATTAGTTGTGAAGATTGTAATTATGATGTTATTTGGAATGGTAACATAGCCTTACCTTATTTAAGTGACTTTGGTTATGCTGGCGATTTTAATGCTTGTAATGTTAGTACTATTTCTTCTAATTGTAAAGGTTGGATGCTATTTTCTAGTATGAATTATTGGCTTTTATCAATTGATACTGCAACAACTATTATGTATTATAATTTTTTTTATGGCAATATTCAAGCAAATTTGTCTAGCGTTAGTTATATTGTTTTACCTACTCTCTATCTAATTCCTGATATTAAAATAGTAGGAGGTACAGGAACAAGTGATAATCCATATTTAATTAATAAATAATATCTAAGCATATATACTATGCTTATATATAATAGGTATGTAGATACATTATTCTTAAACTAAGAATTGGGCTAAGAATAACACTAATAAGACTTAGAATAAGGCTTATAGTGAATATAATAAAATAAATAGGAGCTAGTTTAATTACTTAGTTCCTATTTTATTTATTCTATAAAAGTTTATGGATGGTTTATTAAATAACCTAAAGTTTATATTTGATTCTCCTAGTCCACTAGAGATATAGAGATTGGTATTATTTACTTTATAATAATTATTATAGTATTTTTTACTACCTTCAGGTAGTAATAGTTTCTTTATATATGGTATATTTATTTGTCCATTATGAGAGTGTCCTGCTAATACTAGGTTTGTATTATTATATTTAGAAGTTATTGTATCTATATAATCTGGTTCATGTACTAGTATTATTTTATAATTTATATCTTCATTCTCAGTAAAGTAATTCATTACTTTATCTATATCAGGATTATTACTTAGTCCTCCTATGAATAACTTGTTATTATTATTTCCATATATTACATCATAACTATTATCTAATAGAGTAAAGTTACTACTTATATATATATCTTTAATAGTATCTTCTACTTTAATATCATGTTCTCCTAGTACGGAGTATTTACCATATTTACTTTTAATACTAGTAAGTAATTCTTTTAAATTACTTATATCTTTATCATTTGGTTTATAATCTTTATCTATTAAATCTCCGGTAAATACTACGATATCGGGATTTAATAGATTTATTTCTTCTATTATACTTTGAGTGGTTTCTTTATTTGTTATTCTAAGATAATGTAAATCACTAAAGTGAACTATTTTTAGTCCATCAAAACTATCATCAATAGTGGTTTCAATTTGGTATTCTTTAGTTATTAATCCTCTTGTACCTCCATATCTAGCATATATTATGAGTAATGATAGTATTAATATTATTATTAATAAGAATCTTATTAGCTTTTTCATAATGATGCTCCTAATAGGACTAGTATGGTAGCTAGGAGATTATGGATACTATGCATAGTAATTGATGAGAAGATGTTATCTGTCTTATAATATAATAGGGCAAAGGCTATACCTAAGGCTGAGTATGGTATTAAATATATGATATCACTAAATGTTTCTATATAACTAGCAACATGTAATGAACCAAATATAAAACCACTCATGATAACAAATACCCATTTACTTGGAAATATTTCTTTAAAACTTTTTCGGAATGTTAACTCTTCATTAATTGGAGCACATATAGCGGCATCAAATGTCATAAGTAGCGGTAATGTTACTAGATAATTTCTTACTGTTTCTTCATTACCCGCTAATTGTTTATTTAGAACAAAGGTTATGAATAGATTACTTATGTACATTACCGCAAGACCTGCTAGCCAATATTTAAATGATGTTTCAAAGTTCTTTTTAAAGTTTTTGAAATAGGATTTTAAATCTTTAAAGAAATCTTTTCTATATATTGTAATTAATATTATACTTAATGTTAAACTTGATATAGTATAATAGATTACATAATCTTTACTAGTTATATTATTTATATCTACATTGAATATAATAAATATTACTGATGGCCATAGGAGCATTAATATTAGTACTCCAGTACTTTTTAATATGTTTAATAATTTTTGTTTCATTTTTATTATCACCTTCTTCTATATTATAACAATTATTTTTGAATTAATCTATATTATGTAGATTTTTTCTCTTTAATTTGATAAAATATATCTACTGGAGGTTATTATGGAATATATTGATAAACAAAGAAAAGATTATTTATCTTGGGACGAGTTTTTTATGGGAGTAGCTATTTTGGCTTCAGAAAGAAGCAAGGATCCTAATACACAAGTTGGGGCCTGTATAGTAAGCGCGGATAATAGAATATTATCTGTTGGTTATAATGGTACTCCTAATGGGTATGAAGATAGATTTTTCCCTTGGGATAGAGAAGGTGATGAACTTAATACTAAGTATATGTATGTTGTTCATGCTGAGAGAAATGCTATTCTTAATTATAGGGGTAATATAAAGGATTTTGATGGGGCTAAGTTATATGTTACTTTGTTTCCCTGCAACGAATGTGCTAAAGAAGTAATACAAGTAGGGATAAAAGATATTATTTATTTGGATGATAAGTATGCAAGAAGTAATGGAGTAATGGCTGCAAAGAGAATGCTTGATGTATGTGATGTTAATTATTCAAAATTAAAATTTGATAAAAGTAAAATAAAGGTGTTAGAAAGATAAGATTCGACATCTTTTTTATTTTTTATTTCATATAATTAAAATGAGGTGAAAAATGAAGAAGGTTTATTTAGGTATCGATATTGGTAGTATATCTACTAAAGGGGTTATTATTGATGAAGATAATAAGATACTAGCTAGTTCTTATTTGTATACGGAAGGTAGTCCTATTACTGCGAGTAAAAGGGTAGTTAGAGAACTTAAGAGTAAGATTAATCTTAGTGAATATAAAGTGGTTGGAGTTGGCACTACAGGATCAGCGAGAAAACTTATTGGAACTATACTTGGGGCTAATGTTATTAAGAATGAGATTACTGCTCATGCTATTGGAACAATGAGTATTTATCCGGAAGTTAGAACGATATTTGAAATAGGAGGACAGGATTCTAAGATTATTCTTATTGATAATGGTATTGTTACTGATTATGCTATGAATACTTTATGTGCTGCTGGTACTGGATCTTTTTTGTCTAGTCAGGCTAAGAGACTTGGTATTCCAATAGAGGAGTTTGGTAATATTGCCATTACTAGTAGGAAACCAACAAAGATAGCTGCTAGATGTACTGTTTTTGCAGAATCGGATTTGGTTCATAAATCACAAATGGGACATAAAAAAGAGGATATAATAGCGGGCCTTTGCTATGCTATTGTTAATAATTATTTGAATAATGTTGGTAAAGGTAAAAAAATAGTGGCTCCAATTGTATTTCAAGGCGGGGTATCGAAAAATATTGGGGTAGTAAAGGCTTTTGAGGATATTACTGGGGAGAAGATTTATGTAGATAATAATTCTCATTTAATGGGTGCTCTAGGAGTAGCTATACTATCTAAGAAACAGAAGGAAATTGAGTTTTCTTTTGATATTGAAGATGTTATTTATGAGACTAAGGGTACTGAGTGTAGAGGCTGCTCTAACAACTGTGAAATAATTGAGGTACTAAGAGATAAAAGGGTAATTGATTCTTGGGGGAATAGATGCCCTAAAGGGGAACTTGTTCACAAATAGGTATAGATATCATATTATATATGGGAGGGCTTAATTATGTATGGTATTTATAAAATACAAAATGGTGATACACTAGATAGTTTAGCAAAAAGGTATGGGGTATCGCCTGAGATATTGAAAAACTTAAATCAAAATAGTAACTTTGCAGTAGGAAGTAATATTATTGTTCCTACGATGAATGAGTATTTTGAAGTTTATACTATTGAAAAAGGAGATAATTTATATAATATTGCAAGGAGATATAATACTGATTATAATTTATTGGCATTACTTAATGGCATTAATGTAGATGATTATATTTATCCTAATACGACTATATTAGTACCTAAGAGAGATGTTAAGTATTATATAACTAAGGATAATGATACTTTACTTTCTGTTAATAGATTACTTGGTGGTAATATTAATAAATTTCTTAGTCAAAACAATAATATTTATTTAGAAGAGGGTCAATTGATTGTATATAAAGATTAAAACTATAAGAAATTATAGTTTTTATTGTTTAATGGATATAAAAAAAATAGTCAATAATTGACTATTACTTAAACTAGCATATAATGCTAGTTTTAATTAGTACCTATGGATATTTTTTTTATTTTCTGTTATGGAAGAAAGGGATGATGATATGCTGAAAAAACTATCTGTAAAAGGGGGGTTAGTAAGTGAAATTAGTTCTTGCTTTTGCATGAACTACTCTAATTGTACTGTTTTAATAGACAGTTGCAATCGTAGATAGAAAAAAGGGCACCCAGGGGGTGCTCTATATATTTTTATAGAGAGAAACACCTTATGAAAATAGGTGTTAACCATTTTTATTATGGTTATATTTTCTCTTCGTATATATATTATATAATATTTTGGTAAAAAATGCAATGGATATGGTTGAAAATGTATATTGCTGTACAATTGTTTTGTACCTTAAAATCTTATAAAACCTTTGCTTATAGGGCTTTATAAAGATATTAAAAAAATAGTCATGTTTTCCTTGACTACGATATTCAAATTAGTATATAATGTTGGCGTGGTTAATACTTATGGTGTTCTCTTCTTTTTCTAAGGTTTTTACTTTGGAAGGAGAGGTGATTTTATGATAGAAAGTAATTTCTTAACCTTAGGGGGAGGAGGTTATTAGTAAATGGAATTAGTTATAGCGCATGCTTTAACTATTCTTGTTACCATAGCAGTAATAGTGTTAGGTAGCCATAGAAAATAGATTGAAAAAATCAGAGCGCCTCAGGGGGTCGTTCTGATAACTATAGTTTGAAGAGAACACCTCACAAATAGGTGTTAACCATTTTTATTATGGTTATTTTCTCTCTCTGTATACATTATATGCTATTTTTAATAAAAAATCAATAATATTTACAAATTATAGACTACTTGTAGGCTATAATTTTCCAAGAAAGACTTTGGCTTTCTTGGAAAGGAAAAGTATTGATATAATTATAGTTTTATTGTATAATTTTATTATGATAGGAGGATTTGAATATGATACTTAGAAGGCCTTATGCTTTTTTAATAAAACATTTTAGATTAATACATTTAATATTATTTGCTCTACTGGCAATTATTACATATAATGCTAGTACAGTACTTAATTTTTTTAAAGATTATATAACCGCTAATGGGAATATGGAGATATTATCTTCTAATTATATTAATGTATTTATATATATAGCTCCAATTATTATTATTGGACTATCCATTTTAATATTTTATCTTATGAAATATAAAGATAAACCTAGGTTATACTATATTATTTTAATTATAGTTAGTATACTTTGTACAGGAGTATATACTTATTTATATTTAAATATTAGGTCTTTAGAAACTACTACTGTTAGTGCTAGAATAATTAGATTATATAGAGATATAGCAAGATCTAACTTTTATGTATTATTTGTTATGTGTATACCTACTTTAATAAGAGGACTTGGATTTGATATTAAGAAGTTTAATTTTAGTAAGGATTTAAAGGAATTAAATCTAAGTGAAGAAGATAGTGCTGAGGTAGAAGTTAGTATAGATGTATCTAGTAATGGTTTAAAGAGAACTGGTAGAAGAACTCTTAGAGAACTTAAATATTATTATGTAGAAAATAAATTCTTTATTAATATAATTCTTGGTACTTTAATACTTATTTTAGTTATGGTATTTCCTTTTAATAAATATGTTGTAAATAGAAATTTAAAAGAAGGTGAAGTACTTGGTACTAGTGCATTTAATATTAAGGTTACTGATAGTTATTTAACTGATAGAAAGAGAATTAGTAAAGATAATAGTTATGTAATACTTAAGGTTAGTGTGATTGGTAAGGTAAATAAATATTCTTTAGATTTAGATCATTTTATTTTAGAGGGTAAAAATAATAAGTATGTTCCAAGTCAAAAGTTTTATTTATATTTTAATGACATTGGAATAGGGTATAGAAATAATATATTAGATACTACTAGTTATAAGGATTATATTTTGGTATTTAATATAAATAATATTGATAAAGATTCTAATTTTATATTTAGGTATGTAGATAATGATAGGGGGATTAAAATATCTCCTGAAGTAATTTATTAAAAATATAACTTTTCAAGGTTATATTTTTTTTGGCTATAAATAATCTATTTTGATTATAAATTAATAATTTTTGGTAATAATTAAATATTTTTGAAGAAATTTTCAAAATTATGGCAAAATCGTATATTAATTCTTGTATATAAGTATGAAGGGAGTAAAATGAAGAAAGATTTAATTGTACTACAAGAAGGAAATAAGGATTGTGGAGCAGCATCTCTTTTATCTATCGTTCGTTATTATGGAGGTGATATTTCTTTAGATAGATTAACGGAGATGACTAAGACAACAAAAGAAGGGACTAATTTTTATAATTTAAGTGAGGCATCATCTAAACTAGGACTAATGGCTAAATCATATAAGGCAAGTGATGTCAGTCAAATAAAGGAGGTTAAATGTCCATATATTGTTCAGCTTAATAATAAGAATTATATGCATTTTGTTGTTATATACAAGCTATATGAAGATAAGATATTAATGATGGATCCTGCGGTGGGTAAGGTTACAATGGATATGTTTGATTTTACTAATGTGTGGACAGGCTATTTAATGCTTTTTGAAAAAATAAAACCTATCTCGGTAATCACTAGTGATAAAAAATTAATGAAGATGATATGGTTAGTATTATTTAATAATAAAAGTATTATTGTATTCTTAACTATTTTGTCATTATTAATTACTTTATATTCTATAGGAACATCTTTTTATTCACAAATTATTTTTGATAAGATAATAAATACTGAAGTAAATAATTTAATTATAATTACGATATTCTTTTCTATCTTATATATACTTAAAAATATTAGTAATTATGTTAGAAATTACTTAATTATTTATTTAAATCAAAAAATAGATATTAGTATTATTCTTAGTACATTTAGTAATATTATTTTACTTCCCTTCACATTTTATCAAGGAAAGACTTCGGGTGAGGTATTATCTAGAATTAATGATTTATCACACTTTAAAATATTTATATCTAGAATTATAGTTACTATATTTTTAGATATTATAGTATTTATTACATCTTTTATTATTATATATTTTATTAAGAGAGAATTTATTATGTTAATTATTATTATGCTTATAGTATATATATTAATTATACTAATATTTAATCCAATAATAAAAAGAATTAATATTAAAAATCAGATGAATAATGAACTAGTTAATAATGATATAATAGAGTCTACTAAATCATTTGAAACTATTAAAAATCTTAATATTCAAGATAATATTATATTAAAGTTTGAGAAGGATTATAATAAGTTAATTGCTACTTCATATTATGATGAGAAAATTAATAATATTCTTTTATTACTTAAAAGTTTACTTGGTGATTTAGGACTATTGTTACTTAATTTTATTTGTTTTAGATTTATTATGAAGAATAATTTAACTATGGGTAATTATATGACTATAACACTACTATTTAATTATATATTATCACCAATTGATAATTTTATATCTTTACTTAATGAGTATCATTTTGTTAAGAATAGCATTAGAAGAGTAAATGATTTACTTGATGCGGACAAAGAAATTATTACAGATAATAAACTAGAATTAAATGGTAATATTGAAGTTAGAAATTTATCTTTTACTTTTAATAATAAATATTATCCTCTTAATAATGTTAATTTATCTATTAAGAATGGAGAAAGAGTACTTATACTTGGTGAATCTGGTATTGGTAAGTCCACTTTATTAAGATTAATTTATAAGTATTATGATGTAGATAGGGGACAAATATTTATTAATGGTTATGATATTAATGATTATACTTTAGCGGATATAAGAGGGAATATAACATATATTTCACAGAATGAAATGTTATATACAGATAGTATTAGAAATAATATTATACTTGATAGAAATATTTCAGAGAATGATTTTTTGAATGTATGTAAAATGACTTATGTAGATGAGATTATTAAAGATAATATATTAGGATATGATTATATTACCGAAGAGAATGGTAGTAATCTTTCTGGGGGTCAAAGACAAAGAATAATACTAGCCCGAGGTCTTTTGAAAAATAGTAAAATAATAATGATAGATGAAGGATTGAGTCAAATTGATATTAAGTTAGAGAGAATTATTTTAGAAAATTTATTTTGGACATATCAAGATAAAACTTTTATAGTGGTATCACATAGAGAGAATAATACTGATTTATATGATAGAGTTATTAGACTAAGAGGTAAAAATAATGATAGATAGTAGAATTATTTTAAATAGAAAGATTAGACCTTTAGTATATATTTATATAATGATATTAATAATATGTGCACTTTCCTTAATTATAATATGTATGTTATTTCATTATAAAGAATATTACTTTTTTAAGGGTACTGTTATTGAAGAGGAGAATAGTTATTATTTAAAATGTTATATACCAATATCTGAGACAAAGTATATTACTTTAAATGATACTTTGATAACTGATAAGAAAACATATAAGTATAGTATTAAGAGTATCAGTGAGGAATACTTTAGTGATAATAATGAAACTTATCAAGAAGTAGTTCTTAATATAAATCTTGATAATAAGTATAAATATAATAATTTGGTATTAAACTTAAAACTATTAAAAGAAGATAAAATGGTAATAGAATATTTAAAGGAATTAGGAGGTACAAAATGATTGAATTAAGAAAAGAAGATATGTTAAATATTAATGGTGGAGCTAATGCAATTTTAATTACCACAATTATTGGAACAATTATAACCTTTATAGTGGGAACACTTAAAGGCTATTCTAATCCGGAAAAATGTAATATATTGGGAGGTAAAAGATGAGAGAATTAGATAAAAATGAGATGTTAAAAATAGATGGCGGAGCAGGTTTTACTGCGACAATGATGAATGCAATATATAAAACGATCGAGATTATTTTTAATATAGGTGAAGCCTTTGGAAGCTATATCAGAAGGAAAAGTGAAGGTAAAATGTGTGATTTTTGATAAAATATAGGCTATTTTTATAAAAAAAGACTTTTTTCTTCTTGTAAATTATGTCAAATAATGTTATAATCTTACTTGGTAAAGCGGAAGGAGGGATATAGATGTCAGCAGGAACTAAAATAACCGTTGGTGTTAGAAATAATGATGTTGAATTTGCTTTAAGAAAATTTAAGAATCAAGTAGCACGTAATGGTAATCTCTCTAAAGCTAGGGAAAGAGCAGATGGATTTAAGTCTAAAGGATTTAAAGAAAGAGAAGAAAAAAAGAAAAATACTATTAATTCTAGAAAAAATAAAAGAAATTACTAAGGAGATAGAATTATGTTAGCGGAAAAAATTAATAATGATTTAAAAGAAGCAATGAAAAATAAAGATAGTTTTAAACTTGGAGTAATTAGAATGATCAAAGGTGCTATGCAACTTGCTAAACCTAATCCTAGGGAAGAACTTACTGATGATGATGTTATTCAGGTAATTTCTAAACAGATTAAAATGAGAAAAGATGCAATAGAACAATTTGAGGCTGCTGGTAGAGAAGACTTAGTACTTCAAAATAAGAAAGAAATAGAAATACTTAGTTCTTATATGCCTGAAGAGATGTCTTTGGAAGAGTTAAATAAAACTATTGATAAGGTATTTGAAGAGGTAAAACCTACATCTTCAAAAGATATGGGCCTTATAATGAAGAATATATCACCTTTAGTTAAAGGTAGAGCAGATATGTCTTTAGTAAATAAATTAATTAAAGAGAGACTTGGATAGTTTCTCTTTTTTGTATTGAAAAGTATATATATTTTTAATATAATATTTTTAGGTGGGACTAATTATGAGTAAAATAACTAATACAATTTTAATGATAAAATTATTATCAAATGGTAGAGTATATTCAGTTAAAGAATTAAGTGAGGAACTTGGTGTTACTGAGAGAATGGTTAGATATTATAAAGAACAGTTAGAAATGGCTGGATATATTATTGAATCTTTTAAAGGCCCAGGAGGTGGTTACTACATAAATAAGAATGATATGATTAATATAAATTACTTTAATAAGTATGATTTAGAAGTATTAGATAAAGTACAAAGTGAGATATCTACTTCAGATAATGATAAACTTATTAAAGACTTTATAGAACTAAACAAGAAACTTCATTCTATTTATAATACTAATAAGGTGTTATCGGAGTATAAAGATATTAATGTAGTTGTAAATGGTGCTGATGATAAAATAAACACAATAAATGATTGTATTAAAAATAAGAAGAGTATATTTATTGATTATCTTGGTTCTTCAGGGAAAATAGTAAAGAGAGAAATTATACCAATAAATATATTTGAATTTGAAAACAATATTTATGTTACTGCTTTTTGTAAATTAAGAGGAGCAATTAGGCACTTTACTTTGAGTAGAATACTAAATATAAAAGAAATATAGAATAGACAATATATTTCCTTGTATTAAATTAAAAAGACTTAATATTTCCTGAATTGGTAATACAATATTTTTAGGAGGAAGAAATATGAATATAAAGGATAAAGCTAAAGAGTTTGCAATTAATGCACATAAAGGACAGATAAGAAAATCGAATAAAGAAAAGCCAATGATAATACATCCTATAAATGTTGCCGATATCTTGAGCGAATATGGTTTTGATGATAATGTAGTGGCTGCGGGATATCTTCATGATGTAATTGAGGATACTAAGTATACTAAAGAGGATTTATTAAAAGCATTTAATGAAGATATATTATCTTTAGTACTTGGGGATACAGAAAAAGACAAAAGTTTAAGCTGGGAAGAGAGAAAAATAGAAACTATAAATATTGTAAAAGATTTAGATTTAAGACATAAATCTATAGTATGTGCTGATAAAATAAGTAATTTAGAAGATATGAGAATTATTTTTGAAACTAGAGGAGAGAAAGACTTTTCCGCATTTAAAAGAGGGTATGAAAAACAAAAATGGTATTATACAGAAGTATATAATAGTTTAATATGTAATGAAGATAAGAACTATCCAATGTTTGTTAGATTAAAATTATTAATTGATGATGTCTTTGATAATAATAAACATGATGACTTAGAAAGAAAAATATTTGAAGGTAAGGAAGAAGAATATAGTAAATTAATAAAACTACATTATAAAAAACAAGAAATATATAAAATGATTAAAGTATTAAATAATAAGTTTACATATGTTATAGAATTTACTGGTACTCCGAGAACTGGTAAGACTACGCTTATAAATAATTTATATGATTTCTTTAAAAAAGGTAAATTTAATACTAAAGTACTCGAGGAATTTACTACTTCTCAAAGATATAAGAAAGAAATATATCCAAGATTAAAAATTGAATATAAAAATGTAATAAATACAGAGATACCTAAATATGTTTTAAATGATTTAAATGATACAATAGATAAAAATTATGATGTTATAATAATAGATAGATCTTTATTTGATAGAATGGTTTGGATGGATAGATTATATAGTAAAAATGGTGTATCTAAAGAAGAATATGATAATTATATAAATGAATATGTACCTATTATTAAAAATAAAATTGATATTGTAATAGGAACTTATACCGATAGTTTAACTTCTTTAAGAAGAGATTACACTGCTAATGTAGCACTAGAAAAAAGGTCTTTCTTAAGTGAAGATAATGTTAATGAATATAATAATTCTTTATTAAATATGAAGATGCTTACAGAAAAAGAAAATATTAATTTTTATATGTTTGATACTACTAATAAGAGTGAAAGAGAGATATCTTTTGAAGTGGTAGATACTATTCTTAATAATATGAGAACATACTATATAAATAAATTAAATGAAGAATTTAACAAATAGAAGGAATTTAAATATTCTTTCTTTTTTATATTCGTCCTGTTGCAAATATAAAGTTTCTGTGATAAAATTATTTTTGTAAGATAGATAGAAAAAACAAAATTTTCTATGTTCTGATATGGTGGTTTTTAATGATATTAGAAGTAACTATCCAAAATAAAATGGAAAGGAGTTGAGTATGAAAATAAAGATTAATTTATTAGTTTTATTTACTATTATAATGTTATTTTCTAATGTGGTATTTGCCGATGAAAATATAAAAATAAATTGTAATATAAATAATAATAATATTATGTGTGAATTATTAGGTACTTCTACTGATTATGAAGTGGTTGCAATTGAATCTAGTATTAATACCTCTAGTAATATTAAATTAATTAGTATGAAGAATGATTCTTTATGGAATGGTGATGCTTCAAATAACTTGCTTTCGTTATATGGAATCGGGACAGGTAGTGTTAAAGAATTTAAAATAGGAACACTTAACTTTGAGATTATAAATGATAATTATGAATATGGAAAGATAGCACTTAATCAAATCAGATTTGCAGATTCGACTTATAAGTGGCATAATTTAAAAGATGTTAGTACTTCTTTTGATGTAAACTATGTTAAAGATAGTAGTAGTAATGATTGGGATAGAGTATTAATTATAGTAGTACTTTTGATAATATTTGTTCTATGTTTTTCAATTGTAATTTATTGTATTGTAAAATTAAAGAAGAATGATTATAAATTTAAGTATTTAATAAAAAATAAATTAATAATTTCTTTTGTTATTTTACTAATCATATTTATAATATTTTTGATATTACTACTTAACAATTCTTCAGAAAAAGCTTATCTTTATTATGATTGTACTGATTATAATACTGAAGAAGTAAGGTGTGAAATATATGGCTATTCTAATTATAAAATAGAAGCAATAGAGGGTAGTTTTGAAAACAATACAGATATAGATGGAAAGTTTAAAGTTGTTTCTGATTGGCAAGGAGAAATTGATAAAAATAATATTTCTTTAATTGCTTATAATAATATGCAAAATAAGTTTAAAATAACTGATTTATTTATTTCTAACTATAAAAATAGTAGTAATAAAATTAAAATATCAAATATAGTTTTTATTGATTCTTTTCATAAAGAACATAAACTAAATGATTTTGTTATTAAAATTAAGGAGGAAAAATAATGAAAAAAGAAAAAGAAATTCAAAATAGGTATGGTTTAATGGCAATAGGTATTATGTGTTTTACTTTAGTGGTTGCTATATTAATAACATTTTATTTTAGATCAACAATGGCTACAGATGAAATTAGTATAACTAATGAGAATTCTATTGAACTTAAATGCAATGATTATACTTCTTTTGAAAATAAACTAACTTGTAAAGTTGTAGCTACGGTGGCTTCAAATCAGAGAGTAACATCAATCGATGTAAAACTTTCTAGTATGCCATCTACAGTAGAAAATCTAGTTGATGAAAGTTATGAGTCCGCTATTATGAAAGAAAATGGGTATGTTGATGTTATATTTGCTAACGATATAGTTACTAATACATCTCCTACAAGAATTGATGTTGCTAATATAACATTTGATAATATTACAGAGGAAAAGTTAATAACAATTACTGAAGCAAATTATGTATATGAACAATATAATATAAATGCAGTATCAAAAATTACTAATCCTACAACTGCTTCAAAAAAAGCTTCGTATGAACTTGAAATTAAACCTGGTAGTTCTATGATTGTTAGTGATAAATATCTTTATCTTCAAAATGTATACAATCAAACTAATGGTAAACATATAACTAGTAGTTTTGATTTAAAACCATTAGTAGAAGCAGAATTAAAAGATAGATTTACAGTAGAAGGATGTACTTATAAAATTAGTGATGATGGTTCTGCATTAATATTAACAGATAACTATGGCAATAGTAAGAGTATTAAAACTATTTATGTTAATTCAATTGATAATGGTTATATGCTTGCTTGGAATGCTTCAGGTAATCTTTATACACGTGGTTTTTATACATTAGATAGTATTAGCGAAAATTGTTTGGAAACTAATGGATATTTTGTTTTAGATAGTGATCAAATTAAATTATATGGTGATAATGCACATGAAGATTTAATAGATACAAGAAATTGGTTTTATATAAAGAGTACAGTTTATAATATTAATAGTAATGTTATAAATTTAGTTAATGGTGTTTCATATGACGAATTTATGAATAACCTTGAAGTTCATGGTGTTACAGTTAAACTTTATGATAGTTCTGATAATGAAATATCAAGTGGTAGTTTAGGAAAAACAAATAAGTTAGAAGTTTCTGGTGTACCTGGTTATGGTAAAGATAATATTACAGTAAATGTTAATGCCACTGAATATGTTAATATTAAAAACTATGGTGTTGTTAACAATTCTGATGGAACTAATATTATTTATAATGTTTCTAAACTTACTAAAGTAAAGAATTTCTTAAGTAATATTGATACTAATGGAACTATAAAGTTATATGATGCAGACGGTTCAATTATTACTGATTATAATAATGAAACATTTAACGTTTATACTAATATGTATTTTGATATTACAACAAATGGAACTACTTCTAGATATTATATATCAGTATTAGGTGATCTTGTTGGTAGTGGTACAATATATTTAGGTGATGTTGTAAAACTATATAAAATGTATAAAAATAAAATAGAATTTACTAATTCTGAAAAACTTGCTGGTGATGTTGTTAAAGATAATGTTATAGATTTGTTGGATGTTGCTAAACTTTATAGATATTATAGAGGCGTTGAATCTAGTTTAAATCAATAGGGAAGGAATTTAATTATTCTTTCTTTTCTTTGTATATAGTAATAGCTTATATATAATAGATATGTAGATATATTTATTTGAGACAATACTTTGACTCAAATAAACACTCTAGAACCTTAGATCTAGAGTGAACAAAATAAAAAAACTAACTCTTAACGAGTTAGTTAATTATCTATCTGGGACGGAATGTGGGATTTGGACCTATATATAAAATAATCTGAAAGGATTATTTTGGAGCATTTTGTAATTTATGATTTGGAAGATAATATAATCGCTTATGTCGATAGTTTTGAAGAATTATCTTTATTTACTAAATTAAGAAAAAGGCAATTAAAATATAAGCTAAAAAATAAAAACTTTATTTATTATATTTATGGTAATTCTTACAGAAAAATTTATAAATTTTTATGAGGCGTCACAACCTCATTTTTTTAGTGTTACACTTTTAATAGAAAGGAGAGTGTATGAAATGGAAAGTAAAGAATTTGTTATAAAGTGCTCATTTAAAAAAGGTGTTTCACAAAAAGGAAATGAATACGAATATTTAGCTTTAAAAGTTACTGATACATATGAAAAAAGAGTATTTTTAGAAGCTGCAGAGAAAGAGTTATTATTAAATAACTTAAATAAGAACATGGGTTCAGGGTTGAAATAAAAACTTATAACATAATATCAACAATTCAGTCAAAGCGAGGTATTTAGTTATAATGTTGATGTGATAACAACATAACATAGTATTACTCTTGTTATTCCCCCTTTACAGAAATAGTGAGTATTTGTTATGTGTTATATAAAAAGAATAAAAGGGAGGTTTGGTTATGTTAGCTGCAGAACTTACATTGTCTACTTTATTAACTGATGTAGGAAGTGTATTTACTTCATTTATCGGTTATGTAAGCTCTATTTGTGAAGCTATAGCAGGAGCACCATTACTATTACTAGGTTTTTGTGTTCCATTTGTATTTGCTATTGTTTCATTAGTAAAGAGGTTATTCTAGTTTGAGAAAGGAGATTTATATTATGAAGAAAGTTATTTTATCTTTTGCCATTGTATTATCTTCTTTCTTTATTTTTAATTTTAAGGTAAAAGCTTTATCAGAATATTCTTTTAATATTACTTTTGATAATATAAATGAAAGATTTTATAAAATAAAAGATTTATCAGAGAATTTTTTAAAAACATCTGATTTTAATAATTTTGTTATTTATTTTAATAAAAATTATTCTGATTATTATGTTTATTTTTATAATTCTGATAAAGATGTTGTTGTGTGTAAGTCTTTTGGTGGTTTCAAGTGTTTTATTCAAACTGCTGTTGATAATTATACGTTTAGTAGTGATTCTTCGAAATTAACAAAAGCTGGTTCAACTAATTATCCTTCTTTTGATGATCCAAATTTGTTTTTATATTCTTCTGCTAAAGTTTCTGTTGATGATATAAAGGTAAATTTTAATTATGGTTCTTCTTCTTATGTAATTAATGAAAATGATAATTATTTACCTATCTATGATTTATATTTAAAAGTTTCAGAAATTTCTGATCCTCATAAAGAAGAAAAAGAAGTATTAGAAAGTTTTTATAGTTTATGTATAGAAAAATTGAAGTATTTGGCTGAAGTATTTGTAAGTAATTATATATATTTAGCTATTATAGTTATATTTATAATTATATTTATATTTAAATTAATCAATAGGAGGTTTTTATGATAGATATTAAGAAAATTAGTACAGATGTAAAATTAGAAATAATTTATATCTGGTTAGAGCAATTAGATGAAAATAGTGGTTATACATTTAATGATTTGTATTTAATAGATAAAATATCTAAGATACTATTAGAAGAAAGGAAGTAAAAATATGAAGAAGTATTTAATAATTGGTTTATCAATTATATCAAGTTTGTTTTTTGTAAGTAATGTTAAAGCAGAGACTAAAGAATTTGAGTATGGTATTTTTGATAGTGAAAATTATGTTATTGGTACAGGTATTTACTCTTATCAGACTTATTTTGATAATTTTAAAGAATATGATAATTTTTCATTTGATTTAATAGAAAATAAGATTAAAGATTTGATAAAGATATGGGAAGATAAATATAAAAATGAGTTTCCTAATTATTTTATTTCTATAAGGTCTTATCCAAAAGTTTCTTTTCCTGCTTATTCTAATATGTCTACTCAGTATTTAAGAATTATGTTAATTTATTCAAAATATATTCCTATTAATGTTAATCAGTTTGGTGATTGTTTTAAGCAAGCTTCTTCTGATATTGGTATGATATTTGTTGATTCTGGAAGTGATTTTGAATTTAGTAGTGTTTCTTATGATTATTCTTTTTCAGATTTAAATATTTTTGATGATTATAATTTAAGTAATTCTGGTGTTAAGTCTGTATATCTTTCTACTTTATATTACGATTCTAATTTTGATTTACCTTTTGGTTTAGAAGATACTATTTATAATGTAAAAAAAGAAAATGATATATTATTTACTTTAAGTAATAAAACTGATGTAGTTCCTACTTATAAAGATAAATTTGTAGATAAAACAGATTTAAATTATGTAGAAGTAGATTTAAATAGTTATCCATATATAATACTATCTTTAAAAGATTATAGTAAAACTGAAGAGTTTTCTACTATTAATTATGTTAAAGGTCAATATTGCTTAACTTCTGTTTATAATTATGGTTCAACAGAAAAGAAAGATATAATTGAAGGTAGTAAAAATAAAAGATGTAGTTTATATTATGATAATTATACACCTATTAGAACCTATATATTGAATTCAGATCTAAAAAATAATGCTATTTATTATTTAAAAGCTTATGATACTACTAAAGAAAATAAAGTAAAAATTGATACGAGCGTATTTAATATACATTATGTAAGTGAAGAAGAAAAAAATAATCCAATAATTACTATAAATGGTAAAAAGCATACCCCTAAATCTTATGATGAACTTACAGATACCGCTACCAAAAGTGAAGATGAAAATTATGCTGATGGAGCAAGTGAAGAATTTTCTATAACAGATATATTTTCTGCACCTTTAGAATTTTTTAAAAAAATAATAAATGCTATTTCTGAGTTTAATGGTTTAATAAAAGAATTATTTTCGTTTTTACCTGATGAGTTTTTAGCATTTTTACTTGCAGCATTTGCTTTACTTGTGGTTGTTGCAATAGTAAAGATTTTATTATAGGAGGTTGAAAGAATATGTATGAGGTTGCAAAGAATTTAATAGGTCCATTACCAGTAGCATTTGAATTTATTTATGCTATAGTTACTCTTGTTATTTCAGTATTGCTTGTTACTTTCTTATTTCAACTATTTTATATTCCTATAAAATTAGTAAATGATAGGAGGTAAATAATGAGAGAAGTATTTAGTTTTATATTTAAATGTATGGGACAATGGATAGCAAATTTATTTACTATAGATATGGGATTTATGAGTTTAGGAGCTTTAATGTCAATGTTATTTATAGTATTTCCTGCTATTATAACTTTATTATGTATAGTTAAAGCGAGTGTTATAGATATAGAAATTGAAGAACCTATAAGAAATAGTCTTAGAGAAAGAAGAAAAAAACGAAGAGGAGAAACTAAGGAGGAAAAGAAATGAGTATATTTATTCCTTATAGTCCAGGAGAAGTAATTCAGCACTTTACCACTTTATTTAGTTTAAATTTAACTGAACTTACTTCTTATCAGACTTTAATAGTTACTTTATTGGCAAATGTATATTTCTTTGTAGTTTGGTTTATTATAGTTTATTTTGCTTTAAAAATAATTAATAGAATATGGGAGAGATTTTTCTAATGGATTTAAAGAAGAGAATAAGAGATATGAATATTATAAAAGGATATTTAAAAAAGTATTTTGATTGTTTACCTTATGAATCAAAAGATAAAGCTACTAGTTTAATACAAGATATAGATAATGAATTAAATTGGTTTAAGTTTCAAAAATTAAAAAGGGATATGAGAGATAATAATAAGCAAATAAGTTTATTTTAATGGAGGTTTTTATGAAAAATATGAAAGATATAAATAATTTAAAAAAAGAATATGAAAGAATGTCAAAGACTTGTCAGGGTTTTATTAGTACTATTACTGTATATGCTAATTTTATGGATAGTTTGTTTTCTACTGAAGAAAGTAGAAAAGAATATGCTGAAATATATTTAGAGTATAAAGAGTATTCAGAAAGTATTAAGTCGGTTTTAATTGATAATGGTTGGGTTAAGGAAAAGAAAAAATAATGTCAGAGAAAATTTTAAGCGTTGTATTATTACCTGGTATAGTTCTTGTTATATGTTTATTAATAGAATTATTTATAGTAATAAAAAATAGGAGGAAAAATAATGAAAGAAAATAAAGAAGATAATTTGTTTAAAAAGATATTTTTAGTAGATATTAAGATAGGAGAAAAATATTGGTTTTTGTATTTCTTGTTATCATGTTTATTATGGGGTTTAATTGGTAGTGTACTTTGTATTTTAATAAATGTGGTGATTAAGCTATGAAGTATTATTTGATTTTAAATGCTGATTTTACTTGGTATTTAGCTTCTTCTTCTGATTTGTCTTCTATAAGAGATAAAGATACTATTTATGAAGAATTAACTTATGAAGAATTTATTCAGTATATAGATTTTGTTAAAGGAAGTGTTAAGTAATGGATAAGTGTGTGGATTGTAAAAAAATAAAAGAATTAAGTTTAGAAGTTGTAGATTTAAAAATTGATTTTTGGGTTTCTATGGTTATTATAATATTAATTTCTATTTTGTTTTTAATGTTTAGTTATAGTGATGTAGTAAGTAGTGTTGAAACATTTGATAGCTATTATTATTCTTCAAGAGTAGAAGTATATGAGAATTGTGTATTAGATAAAGATAAGTATTATTGTGTTAAGGGTGATAAAAAATGAGTGGTTTAGGATTTTTATTAGGATTATTAATTCTTATATCCGTTGATGTTATGTTAGGATTTATAATATTTACATTTTATAGATATTTTGATTTAAAGTATTTTAGTGATATAGAAATTAATCAGTTAAAAGAGGAAAATAAATATTTAAAAGAAGAAAATAAAAAGTTAAGTGGTGCTAGTGCTAATTTTTGGAGTACTGAATAATGATAACTATTATTTCAGGTATTCCTGGTAGTGGCAAAAATGTAGTAGCTACTAAAATAGCTTTAAAACATTATAAGAAAACTAATTCTATTTTTAGAAGATTAATAAGAAAGATATTTCATAAAGAAGTATGGATAAATAATGTTTATTCTACTTATCCTATTCTTATTAAAAAATCTAAAAAGAAAGGTGATATTTATTCTAATAGAGTTACTATTTATGATTTAGTTCCAGATAATAGGTTTATAAAACATGCTAAAATTTTTATAGATGAGACACAAGCATTTTATGATTCTGAAGAACATAAAGAATTTCCTAAAGAAATAGCTATATTTAATCAGTTTCACAGACATTTTGATATTGATGATATTTATTATATTTCTCAGCATCCTAGTAGAATAATGAAGAAGTTAAGAATATTAGCCTGTGAATTTGATAAGATAAAAACATTTATAGTTATACCATTTATTAATTTAGCATTTATGCATATAGTAAGATATTTTGAATTTGAAGATTATGGTAAATATAATCATCCTAAAAAAGAAGTAAAAAATTATGATGTTAAGAATAAATATAGTTTATTCTTTACTGGTAAAGTATTTAAATCTTATGATAGTAAATATTTGAAAGTACTTAATAATGATAAACCTTTATATGATAGAGGTACATTTAATTCTTTAGATTTAACTGAAGAAGAAATTAAGTATATTTATAGAGGTAAAATATAATGGATGTTGCTGCGGCGCAGCAACTCCATTATCAATAGTTTTATATTAATGGGAGTAATCTCCCATAGGATGACTACGACACATCCTATGGAGTGCATTGTGCATTAAAGTTTATTGGAGGTAAAATGATTGAAGATGTATTTAAAGATATAAATATTGATGATGTTTTTTCTGGTTTATTTAGTTATATTGATGTTTATAATGATACTAGACCTAAAATTTTTTATAGAAAAAATAGATTTAAAGGAAAATGTAAAAAAACTTATATTATAAAATATAATTATTTACACGATCTTCTTCCTTCTCCTGATTTGCTTAATATGTGTTTAAGAAATATAGGTCGAGGTGGTAGAATATGATTAAATCAGAAATGAAAAAAAGAAATTGGACTTTCGTTTTATATGATGATAGTTGTGCTAAAGATTGGGAAGAGTATTTAATTAGTACTGGTGTTCCATTTGCTTACGCTTATCATGATAAAGATAAAACTGAAATTGGTGAGCCTAAAAAGCCACATTATCATGTTGTTATATGTTTTGATGGTCCTATTACTTATCATAATGTAATTGAAAATTATATTAATAAAGTTGGAGCTGCTAATGGTGTAGTTCAACCTGTAGGTAGTGTAAGAGGAATTGTTAGATATTTCTGTCATAAAGATAATCCAGATAAATATCAATATCCCGAGGACATTATTCAGTGTAGAAATGGTTTTGATCCATCAGATTATTTTTGTTTGACTGTTACACAACAAAAAGCTATTAAGAGAAAAGTTACTGCATATATTCGTGATAATGGTATTGAAGAATATGCTGATTTAATAGATACATTAATGGATTCTGATGAAGGTGATATGTATGATATTGCTTCGCAAAATACATTCTTCTTTACTCAGTATATAAAATCTAAAAGGAATTTAAAAAAACAAAATAATTAATACTTTAATTATTAAAATTATTATTTTATATTTAAATATAAAATATTAAAAAAACATTTTTTCTTTCTTATCGCTTTCTTATTTTTTCAAAAAAGAAAGCCATAGGTCTTATGGTCGACCCTGTCGGGTAACGACTTCAACCATTCACAATAACAGACGAAGTCGCCAGCTATTTCTATCTAACTTATTTTATGCCGAGAAAATTCATGGTTTTAGGTGGAAAGTACCGTCATGCTTACCTCGCTGCAAACAATTCATTGTTTGCAGGTAATTTACAAAAGGTACTTTCCAGGTTCCTGAAACTATGAAGGAATTGGAATAAATTTTACTATATAGACTGAGTTTACTATGTGGTTGAAGTCGACCATTCCACCGTTTAGATTTTTGTAGATATAGTTTTTTTCTCTGTTTTTTTAATATTTTGTTAGTTTTTAATTTTTAATTTTTTAATATGTAGAAAGAGAGGAATATAAATTGAATATTTTTTTAATTGGTTTTATAATTGGATTTTCTGCTGATGTTATTGGTAGTTTATTAACTTTTCCTATTAGAAAGAAATGGAAAAAAGAGTGTAATTACGATTGTTCCAAATGTAAAGTTTGGGATTGTGAAATGAAAGATTGTATGAGGAGGAAGAAAGATGAAATTTAAAAAAGGAGAAGATGTTTTATTATGTGTTAATGGTAAACCTTTTAAATGCAAATGTGGTTGTAATGTATTTACTTATATTGCTATTAGTACATTTAAATGTAATCTTTGTGGAAGAGAATATTTAAGCTATAAGTAATGGAGGAAAAAAAGATGATATATTATTATTTGGTTAAAGTTCGTTTTATAAAAGGTGGTACACCTTTTATTAAAGAATATAGAACTGATTTTTTGAATATAGGAGAATTATTTTATTATTTAGAAACAAAACATAAAGGTAATTATACTTTAATTAGTATAAAAGCAAGAAGATATTTTTAATTTATTTATGTAAATTTTTTTGTTTTATGTTATAATCAAATAAAGAGGTGGTTTGACAAGAGAAAGAAAAAAAGTTATAATATCTCGCCGAGGTGAGAAAAATGGGCTTTGAAGAAGCTTATGAAGAATTTAGATTATATGCTTTAAAACGGCATAAAAAACAAGGTTTTATTACTATCGACCAGGATTTTAGTAAGCATGTTTTACCTTATTTTAAAGAAAAGAATATTAATGAATTGAAAAAGATCGATATTATTAAATGGCAAAATATTATATTAGATTTTAATTTTAGTAATAGTTTTAATGCTAAATTGTATTATGTTTTTAATAGTTTTATTAAATATTGTGTTGCTTGTTCTTATATAAACGAGAATATAGTTTCTTCAGTTGGTTCTTTTAATAAGAAAATAGAAATAAAAAAACATACCACATATAATATATATCAATTTAGAAAATTTAGATTATTTTTATCTAATTTTATTCTTAAGGAGTATTTTAATTTTATGTATTTTTATGGTACTAGACCTAGTGAAGCTATGGCTTTAAGATTTTCTGATCTAAAATTTAATTATGTATTTATAAGACATAGTATTGAGAGAAAGGGAACTAGATGTTTAGATACTCCAAAAAATCAATCTTCAATCCGTGTTATAAAAATTAATTCTTTAATGTCTTTTAGAATTTGGTTATTAAAAAAATATTATATTAAAAATTTTGGTTTATGTAGTAATGATTATTTTATATTTGGTGGTCCTAAGCCTTTAGCTCCTTCTACTATTGATAGATATAAAAAAGAGGCTTATACTAGAGCTAATTTGCCAAATATAACACAACATGAATTTAGACATTCTTATGCTACTAGAAAAATACATAAAAAGGTTCCAATTGATGAGGTGTCTCGTTCTATGGGACATTCTAAAGTTTCTACTACTTTAGATGTGTATTTACATAAAGAAAAAAACACATTAAATGTGTTCTTTAGTTAGAATATTTATTACCATCGACCAGGATTTTAATAATATTCTTTATATATAAAACATTTTTCAATGTTTTATTTATTAGTGGGACGGAATGTGGGAATCGAACCCACGAATAATGGAACCACAATCCACCGTGTTAACCACTTCACCAATTCCGCCATAAGACATTTACAATGATATCATATATTTTTATATTTGACAAGTATTTTGTTTAAAAAAGGTAGAAAATATGTTATAATACCAAAGAGAAAAGAGGGAGAAGTATGAGAAAGACTGTATTAGTAACAGGATCTTCAAGTGGAATAGGCAAAGAAATAGCTAGAATACTTGCTAAAGACTATGATGTAATACTACATTATAATAGTAATGAAAATAGTACTAGATTATTAAAAGAAGAATTAGATAAAGAATATAATAGAGATTATTTAATGGTAAAATGTGATTTATCTAAAGAAGAAGAAATAGATAATATGCTTGATATAATATATAATAGATATAATAATATAGATATACTTATAAATAATGCAGGTATAGCAATAGATACTTTATTTGAAGATAAAACTAAAGATAACTTTATGAAAACTTTAGATATTAATTTAATTGCACCTTTCTTATTATGTAAAAAGATAGGACCTAAAATGGTAGATAATAAATATGGAATAATAATAAATATTAGTTCTACTAATGGAATAGATACTCCTTATATAGAGAGTATAGATTATGATGCTTCAAAGGCTGGTTTAATATCTTTATCAAAGAATCTTGCTAATTATTTTGCTCCTTATGTTAGAGTAAATACAATATGTCCTGGATGGGTTAATACCGAAATGAATAAAAACTTAGATAGTGATTTTATAAGTAAAGAAGAAAATAAAATATTACTTGGTAGATTTGCTAATCCTAGAGAAGTTGCTAATTTAGTAGAATTTCTTATTAGTGATAAAGCAAATTATATAAATGATAGTATTATTAGAATAGATGGAGGTATAAAATGTTAGATAATATAATTAAAGATAGTAAAAAAGATTTAGAAGTATATTTTAATAAAATAGAAGAAATAGAAGAATTTAATAGTAAGAAAGTACTTGATGCTTTTATAGAAAATAGTGTATGTGAAAGTGATTTTAATAGTGCTACTGGATATGGATATAATGATATTGGTAGAGATAAAATAGAAAGAGTATATGCTAGCATATTTAAGACTGAAGATGCTCTAGTTAGAAGTCAGTTTATATCTGGTACTCATGCTATTAGTACATGTTTATTTGCACTATTAAGACCTGGTGATACTCTTTTATCAATAAGTGGTAAACCTTATGATACATTAGATAGTGTAATTGGTTTTAATAATAATAGTTCTTCATTAAAAGCTTTTAATATTAATTATATGGAAGTTAATTTAGTTAATGATGATTTTGATTATGAAAAAGTTAAAGATGTACTTAAGAATAATAAGATTAAATTAATTGAAATACAAAGAAGTAAAGGTTATAGTACAAGAGAAAGTATTAATATTGATAAAATAGAAAAAGTTGTCAAACTAATTAGAACCATTAATAAGGATGTAATTATAATGGTAGATAACTGCTACTGCGAAATGGTTAGTACTAAGGAGCCTACTGAAGTAGGTGTAGATATATGTGTTGGCTCACTTATTAAGAATTTAGGTGCTTCAATCACATCAAATGGCGGCTATATAGTAGGTAGAAAAGATTTAATTAATTTATGTGCAGAAAGATTAAATGTCCCAGGACAAGGTGCTGAAGTAGGTCCTTCTTTAAATCAAAATAGATATATTCTTCAGGGATTATATATGGCTCCAATGATTGTAGCTAATGCTTTAAAGACTGCCACTTATACAGCATATTTATTTGAAAAGTTAGGCTATAAAGTTAGTCCTAAATATAATGATGAGAGAGTAGACATAGTTCAAAATATTATATTTGAAAATGAAAATGATTTAATTAATTATGTTAGAGGTATTCAGTCTAATTCTAAGATTGACTCTAATGCATTAGTAGAACCATCTGATATGCCAGGATATGACGATAAAATTATTATGGCATCAGGATCTTTTACACAAGGTAGTTCTATAGAATTATCTTGTGATGGTCCTCTTAGAAGTCCTTATATTGCTTATCAGCAAGGATCTATTAGTTATAAGTATGGTAAGATAATTGTTGAAAGAGCTATTAGTAGTTTAATTAAAAGTAAGGAGAATATAAATGAGTAAATATTATCTTGTTAGATATAAAAATATAGAAGAAAAGAAAAAGATAATTAATGAAGTAGAGGTTAATACAGAAAGATTAGAGGTTGCACCAGATATATTTTGTAATGCTTCTTTATTAGAGTTTAATGAAACTTATTATTATGATGGAAAACAAAAAAATAGAAGTATTAAGATTTTTACAATAGTTGAATATAATGAGTTAGAAGATAAGTACTATGATATTATAACTGGTGATGAATATGTAAATTATGAGTATAATAGTAGACTTAGATTTCTTAAAAATGTAAAAGGTAATTTAGTGTTAGAACTTGGTTATAATTTACCTTCAAAAACTGTGGTTAATTTATTAGAAGAAATAAATTTTAATGATGAGAGAGTAGAAGCTTATGCCACTACGATGAAGGTACTTAATAAAATGAATAATGATGATAAATATTTTGATACTAATAGTGAATATTATATAGAAAGTTTTAAAAGAAGATATAGAAGAAAATAAAAAGAGAAGCTTTGATTACTTCTCTTTTAACATATCTCTTGCTATATATTCATCATAAGTTAACTTACTTTCATGTACTTTAGTGGCTAAATCAATACCTAGATATCTGAAATGCCAGTCTTCAAAAACATAACCTGTTATATATTCACTCTCATGGGGATATCTAAGTATAAAACCATATTTATATGAATTATTAATAAGCCAAGTATATTCTTTATCACCTTCACTAAGATAATTCCATTTACCATTTACAATATCTACCGCTAGTCCTAATTGATGTTCTGAATAACCTGCTCTTGCAGAGTATGTTTCAGCTTCTTTGAAACCATCTTTTTTAACATATCTATTATATAATCCTTCTTGATAAGAATAAGAACGATAAGTAGAACCAGCATATATTTTTAGATTTTCTTTTAACATATCAGAAGCCATTTCTTCAAACTTATCAGCAGCTTCTTTTCTTAATTTTTGAGTACCTGAAGCAAACTTACTATTAATTACTGTTAAATCTTCTGGTTCATAGTCTTTATCTAATTTATAATATTTATTTACGATAACATCTAATTTACTTGCTTTATCTTTAGATAATGGAATATCATTTGAATAGTAATCTTTATCTAGATAAGCATTAACAAAAGTTACAGTATCTTCATAATTATATTTTTCTTTTAATATAGTAGTATCATATACTGATTTAGTATCAATAAAATCATATTTAATATATCTATCTAGATTTTCTTCTTTAAAGTAATCTAGAGATATATAATTAATAATATTTTTATCATATTTATTTGAGGTAATAACATCAATACTTTTAGGTACTTTTTCATAGAAGGTATTGATATCTTTATTTTTATAACCTAAATCTAATAATTTATTAATATTATTTATAAAGTTATCTTCTTCAACATAATTTATATCTAAATATTCATCAAAATATTCTTTCTTATAGTTATTTTCTATAACTGCTGTTTCTAATGTCTTAGAATACTTTTTAGTTTCTTTTATCTTTTCATAATAATTATCTTCTTTAAATACATTAATTACATCTTTTTGATAACCATATCTTTTTGGTACTATTAAATAGATACCTATAGATAATATGATTAATAAGAATAAAATTAATATTAATATTCTTTTTTTATTTATTTTTCTTTTTCTCTTTTTCATATTATCACCAACCATAATAATTATATATCAAAAGTAATTAAAAAGCAATTGGTAAAAAGTAATTTTACAGGGTAAAATATATATGATTTTACATATTTTACATTTACTAAAATGGCATAAAATGGTATAATTAAAGAGCAAAGAAGGTATAAAATGAAAAGAAGTGAAATTGATAGGAGTAAATTATCTCCGATGATGAAACATTATGTAGAATTAAAAGATAAATACGAGGATACAATAATATTATATAGACTTGGAGACTTTTATGAAATGTTTTTTGAAGATGCTGAAGAAGTAGCTCATGCTTTAGAGCTTACACTTACTGGTAAAAGTGCTGGACTTGATGAGAGAGTTCCAATGTGTGGGATACCGCATCATGCCGCTGAAGTATATATTGATAAACTAATTAAAAAAGGATATAAAGTAGCTATATGTGAACAATTAGAGGATCCAAAGACCGCTAAAGGAATAGTAAAAAGAGATATTGTTGAAGTAATATCTTCTGGTACAGTAATTAATACTAATTCTTTAAATGAAAAAGAAAATAACTATATAGGATGTTTATATGACTTTTCTTATGGTTTTGTTCTTACTTATTCAGATATTACTACAGGAGAAGTATATAGTGAGTTACTTACTAATAATACTGATGATGTAATATATAAAATATTATCTTTAGATATTAAAGAATTAATAGTAAATGAACTTATTAATAAAGTATTATTGTCTAAGATAAGAAGTTTAAAAATACCTGTTACTATACAAAATGAATTATTAAATGATAAATATCAAAATATTTATCAAAATATTAGTGATGCTAGAATTGTTAATTCAATTAAGTTATTATTATATTATTTAGATGTATTGCAAAAAAGAAATCTATCACATTTCCAAGAAGTTGTTATTAAAGAAAAAGAACAATACTTAGAAATGGATATTCATACAAAGAGAAATCTAGAACTTACAGAATGTTTAAGAACTAAAGAGAGAACTTATTCATTACTTTGGCTTTTAGATAATACAAAGACTGCGATGGGTAGTAGAAAGCTTAAGTATTTTATTGAAAATCCATTATTAGATATTAATAAAATTAATAAAAGATATGATATAGTTAGTAAGTTACTTGAAGAATTTATTTTAGCAGAAGAACTTAGAAATGATTTATATGAAGTGTATGACCTAGAAAGATTATGTGGTAAATTATCTTTTGGTTCTGCAAATGGTAAAGACTTATTACAATTAAAAGCTTCTTTAAAAGTACTTCCTAGTATTAAGGAAAAACTAGAAAAGATAGGCTTTTATGAAAAGATTACTACAATGAGTGATCTATACGATTTATTAGAAAAGTCTATATATGAAGAACCTCCCAATACAATAAAAGAAGGATATTTAATTAAAGATGGATATTCTAGTGAACTTGATGAACTTAAAGATTTAAGTAGAGGTGGAAAAGACTTTATTAGTAGATTTGAAACTGAAGAGAGAGAAAGAACTGGTATTAAAGGATTAAAAGTTGGTTTCAATAAAGTATTTGGTTATTATATAGAGATTAGTAAATCTTATTTAAATATGGTTACTGATGATATGGGGTATATTAGAAAGCAAACTTTGGCTAACTGTGAAAGATTTATTAATCCAATATTAAAAGAAAAAGAAGATTTAATATTATCTAGTGAAGATAAAATTATTAATTTGGAATATAATTTATTTATAGAAATTAGAGATAAATGTAAGGAATATATTCCAGAACTTCAGAGAACTGCTAAAGTAATAAGTGAAATAGATGTACTTAGTTCTTTTGCCCTAGTTAGTGAAAAATATAATTATATTAGACCTATAATTACTACTGGTAATGAAATAAAAGTACTTAATTCAAGACATCCAGTAGTAGAAAGAGTATTAAAAGGAGAAGAGTATGTACCTAATGATATAGTTATGGATAATAATACAGATATTCTTTTAATTACTGGTCCTAATATGGCAGGTAAATCTACTTATATGAGACAACTTGGTATTATTGCTATAATGGCACAAATAGGATGTTTTGTACCTGCTGAAGAAGCAACACTTCCAATATTTGATAAGATATTTACACGTATTGGGGCATCTGATGATTTAGTTAGTGGTGAGTCTACATTTATGGTAGAAATGATGGAAGCTTCAAGAGCTATTAAATATGCTACAAGAAACAGTTTAATACTTTTTGATGAACTTGGTAGAGGAACCGCTACTTTTGATGGTATGAGCTTAGCACAAGCTATCTTAGAATATGTAGCTAATAAAATCAAATGTAAGACACTTTTTTCTACACATTATCATGAACTTACTGATATGGAAAAGACTATTCCTAATTTAAAAAATAAACATGTTTCGGCAGTAGAGGAAAATGGCAATATTACTTTTTTACATAAAGTAAAAGATGGTTCTGTAGATAAAAGTTATGGTATTAATGTTGCTAAACTTGCAGGACTTCCTGATGAGGTAATAGATAGAGCAAGTGGTATACTAAATATATATGAAAATAAAGAAAAGAAGACAGATACCATTATACAAACAACACTTCCACTTAATTTTGATGAAAAAAAGAGTGAAGTAGAAGAAGAAGTTAAAAATATTGATATTTTAAATATTACACCAATTGAGGCAATAAATATATTAAGTAAACTTAGAGAAAAAGTTAAATAGATATTGTATAATATTTAAAAATATTTTATACTATGGTTAGGTGATAAGAATGAAAAAAATGAATAGAAAAGGATTTACTTTAATAGAGTTACTTGCAGTACTTGTAATACTTGTAGTTATTATGGCTATTGCAATACCAAGTGTTACTTCTTCAATTGAAAGAAGTAAAGATAAAGAAAAAAATATGAAGATTAAACTTATAGAATCTGAAGCAGAATTATATATTGATAGATATAGTAGTACTGCAACTACAATTACTGTTCCTACTTTGATTAACGATGCAAAAAGTACACTTAGAGCAACCGATATAGCAGATCCTAATAATTCTAAGAGAACATTATGTGGATATGTTAAGTGTCAAAATAAATCTTGTAAATTCAAAGAAGATACATCTAATACAGTTACTTATTGTGTTAATATAACTTCATAATAATAGATAGAAATGAGAATGATAAAATGAAAATAATATTAATTAAATATGGTGAATTAACCACTAAAAAGGATAATAGGAAGTTATTTATAAATATTCTTTATAATAATATTAAAAGAGCATTAGAAAATTATAATGTTAAAATAATTAAAAATAGAGTAAGAATGTTTATTGAAACTGAAGATAATATCGATGAGATAGTGGATATTCTTAAGAATATATTTGGTATTCATAGTATAGTTATAGCTACTAGAGTGAATACTAATATTGAAGAAATAGAAAAAAAAGTATTAAATATTGCAAAAGATACAAAGTTTAATACTTTTAAAGTAGAAACTGATAGAGCAGACAAGTCTTTTCCTATACCTAGTATGGATTTTAGTAGAAGAATTGGGGCTTTAATACTTAAGAATATTGATAATATTAAGGTTGATGTACATAATCCAGAGTACTTATTAAAAATTGAAATAAGAGAGGATTATACATATATATATCATAAAGAAATAAGTGCTTCTGGTGGCTATCCTGTTGGAGTAGCCGGTAAAGGCCTTCTTATGTTATCAGGAGGAATTGATTCCCCAGTGGCAGCTTATTTGGCAATGAAGAGGGGAATCAAGGTAGAATGTGTGTATTTTGAGTCTCCACCACATACTAGCATAATGGCTAAGAATAAGGTAAAAAAATTAGTAGAGCTTCTTACAAAATATGAACCTTCTATAACATTACATGTTATAAAATTTACTGATATTCAGGAAGCAATATATAAAAATATTGATCCTACATATATGATAACCATTATGCGTAGAATGATGTATAGAATAAGTGAAAAACTAATGGAAAAGAATAACTTACTATGTCTTATTAATGGTGAGTCTGTAGGTCAAGTTGCAAGTCAAACTCTTACTAGTATGAGAGTAATTAATGCTGTTACTAATAAACCTGTTATTAGACCAATAGCATGCTTGGATAAATTAGAAATTATTGATATATCTAAAAAAATTGGTACTTATGAAACTTCTATTCTTCCATATGAAGATTGCTGTACAATATTTTTACCTAAACATCCAGTTATTAATCCAGATATTGATAAAGCAGTTCTTTATGAGAAAAGTTTTGATTATGAAAGTTTAATTAATGCTGCGATAGAAAATGAAGAAGTTATTAAAATAAGTAATAAGAAAAAAGATTTTGATATTTAAATAAGAGTAAAAATATAATTACTCTTATTTTACTAATATAAATAATTGTTTATAGTAAAAATTACCATTAATTTAGATGCATGAAATTGTTAATATTTCACAACCTATTAGTGTAGGAGGTGAAAATAATGAGTAACAATACAAATAGTAAGATGGTAGTTCCAGGAGCTAAACAAGCTATCGAAAGAATGAAATATGAAATAGCTAACGAATTTGGTGTTAATTTAGGACCAGATACAACTTCAAGAGCTAATGGATCAGTTGGTGGAGAAATCACTAAGAGATTAGTTCAATTAGGACAAAACCAAATCAGTGGTTCAAATTACCAAGCTAAATAGTTAATTTAAGTATAAAAAAAAGTCTCATGACATCGATGAGGCTTTTATTTTTTTGTTGTTTATTCTTTTTGGTGTAAAGTTAGGATTAAAAAATAAAAAGAGACTGACCCCCTAAGGAACAGTCTCCCAAAAAGAATAAAAAGGGGTTGGCTAGTGTGATACTAGCACCAATTCGCCTAATATCGAACTGGTGATTAATATAATAAACGAAGTTGGGTATTTTGTCAACCCTAAAATTAAAAAAAATAAAAAAATATTTTAAATATTGTTATTATTAAAAAAATATGGTATTATTTTATTAGAAATAGAGGAGTTAAAAATGAAGAAAGCAAAATTAGTAGGAACAATATTTGGGGTTATTTTATTTATAGCATTAATTGCTGGTTTTACTTATGCATGGGTATCATGGCAAAGCGATAACATTAATATAAGTGGAACTGCAGATTGTTTTGATATTGATTATGGAATAAGTCAGCAAATAGGAAGTGCTAGTACAAAGGGAAGTCTAGAAATGGCTAGTTCTTATACTGAAGGATTATCGGCAAAAGTTAGTTTGGCCCTTAAATCTACTTGTACTAATGTATCAGGTACAGCAACACTTTATTTAAATACAAGTTCTGCAAGTTCTAATATTTTAAAGGGCGCACTTAAATATACAGTACTAAATGGTAGCACAGTAGTTGGTACGGGAGTAATTAATACTAGTAATAAAATTACTTTAGTAAGTAATTTAGATGTTAGTAGTACGACACCAGTTACATATACTGTATATGTATGGTTAGATGGAACTATTGCGGATAATTCATATGCTAATGCAACGTATACTGGATATATATCTGCTGAAGCTGTATCTAAATAATCTTGCTTATATATAATAGATATGGCTGATATGTTGTTTTTAGACCTAAGGCTAAAAACAACACTTCAAGATTATAAGCTTGAAGTGAACATATAACATATTAAAATATGACAAAATAGGATAAAAAACGCAATATAATACTTGCTTTTTTATTCTTTTAAGTGTAAACTATTTATTAGGAGGAAGATTGTTATGGCAAATCAAAGTTCAAAAAATAAGAATACAAAAAAAGTGAATAATAAAGGTGGTCAAAATAAAAATACTAATAAACAAAATACAAAGAAAGTAGATACTAAAGCAAGTGTTAAGAAAGAAAATGCTAAAAAAGTAGAAACTAAGAATATTGTACATGAAGAAGTTAAAGTAAAAGAAATAGTACCAAAAGTAGAAGAGGTAAAAGAAGAAAAAGTAGTTAAAGAAAAGAAGAGTTTTTCTCTAACTTCAAAACAAAAAGATTTAATATTAATTCTTTTAGTGGTTGTTCTTTTAGTGGTTGCATTATTTGTTACTATGAAAAAAACTCCTAAACTAGATATAGAATTACCTATAACTCTACAAGGAGAAGTGGGATTTACTGAGATTACATATTCAGAGTATGAAGAAAAAATGAATGCTAAAGAACCATTCTTAGTAGTAATAGTAAGAGATGGATGTGGCTACTGCGAAATGTATGAACCAATAGTAGAAGAGGTTGCTAATGAATATAGACTTCCTATTTATTATATAAATATGACTAATTTAAATAATGATGAGTATACTGCTCTTGGAACATCTAATTTTTACTTTAAAAAGAATCAAGGTAAATGGGGTACTCCAACTACATTATTTATGTATGGTAATTCAGTAATTGATTCTATACCTGGATATGTTGATAAAGATGAATTTGTTAAATTTGTTAAAGAAAACTTTAAAGTAGAGGGATAAAAGAATGAACCAAGATATATATTTAGGGGCTAAGGAATTTAAGAAAAAATATCCTAAAACTATAGCTTTTAGATTAAAAGCTCATGCTAAAGTGGCTAGTAAATTTGTTGATAATGGTGAAAAAGTAAAATATGTATTTGTAGCACAAAAGAATTTTAAAAGTTATGAAATATGTAATACTAATATAGTAGTACTTACCGATAAAAGATTAGTTGTGGCTACAAAAAGATTACTTTTTGGATACTTTTATAGAGTAATTACTCCAGATATGTTTAATGATTTAACTATTAAAACAAATATTATTTGGGGTAAAGTTATTATTGATACTATAAAAGAAAAGATTATTCTTTCAAATATTGATCCTAATGCTCTACCTGAGATAGAGGAAAATGTATCTAATGTTATGATGGAAGAAAAGAAAAAATATATACAAAGAGAAAGTGAAGTAAAAGAGTAAGCTTTCTCTTTGTTTTAAGGGTGGTACTATGAAAATTGAAAAATATGAGTTTACTAAGAAGAATAATTATAATATTTATTTATCTAATGGTGAAGTAATTACTTTGAATGGGAGAGTTATTACTAAGAATGAACTTTTACTAAAGAAAGAGATTGATAAAGAGTTATATAGTAAATTAATGCATGATAATAATGTTTGTGAGGCTTTTGATGCTGGTGTTAAATATATTGCTATTAGACTTAGAAGTATTAAGGAAATGAGAGATTACTTATTTAAGAAAGGGTATTTGGTTGATGTAGTTAATGAAGCTATTCAGAATCTAATTAATAATGGTTACTTAGATGATGATAGATTTACTAAGGCTTATATTAAGGATAAAATGGCTTTTACCTCTAAGGGGGATTATAAGATTAGAATGGAACTTAGTAATCTTGGTATAGATAATGGTATAATAGATAATAATATTTTAATGATAGATAATGCTATGCTTTTTAATAAAATGAAAAAGATTATTGATAAAGATATTAAGAATAATAAGAAATATAATGGTAGTGAACTTAGAAATAAGATATATAATCATTTGATTAGTCAAGGTTATAGTAAAGAAAAGGTAATAAATATTATTAATACTTATGATTTCTAGTATAAAATGTTAATTATTAGTAAAAATATAAATGGAGGGATAAAATGAAAAAAATAGTTTCTTTGTTTATATTTTTATTATTACTTGTAGGTTGTTCATTATCTAATAGTCCTACTTCAAAAGTTGAAGAACTTTTAAATAAATATCAAACTTTGGATAGTGATATTAAGAGTGGTATTGATGATGTATTAAAAGAAGAGAATCTTAATGATTCCCAGAAGGAAAGATATCGCAAAGTTATTGAGAAACAGTATAGAAATTTAGCTTATGAAGTTAAGGATGAAAGAATAGATGGAGATACCGCCACTATTACGGTGGAAATTGAAGTTATTGATTATAAAAAACAAGTTAATGATACTAATAATTATTATCAAGGAAAGACTGATTATACAGTTGAAGACTATAATAATACTAAACTAGATAAGTTAGAGAAGGCTAAAGATAAGGTTAAATATACTATTGACTTTGAAGTAAAGAAAGATAGTAATGGTAATTGGAAATTATCTTCACTTAGTAATGAGACTATTAAGAAAATACAGGGAATGTATTAATTAGTAGTTTCTTTTTGTTTTAGAATATGGTAAAATTATTATGGTGATAGATATGAATAGAAATGAAGACTTGACTAGAGTCTTTGATAGAACTTGGAAGGCTAATCATAATAATGATGTTAAAGAAGCAAGGGCTAAGGAGAAAAAGTTTTGGGATAAGATGTTTAATGTTAAAGAGAGTAATACCTCTAGTAGAGGGGTTATAACTCCTGGTGAACAAGTAGGGAATTTGCAGAGAAATATGAATAATGCTGCTGATTTTCAGAAAAGGAATAATATTAATAATATAGTAAAGAAGTGGAAGTAATGGTAGATTTATATAAATATGAAAATGAATTATATGATAAAGGATTAAATTTTATTGGGGGAGTAGATGAAGTTGGAAGAGGACCACTGATTGGCAGCGTAGTAGCAGCTTGTGTTGTACTTCCGTGTGATTTTGTGCTTGAGGGACTTACGGATTCAAAGAAGTTATCTGAGAAGAAGAGAGATGAGTTTTATAAGGTTATTGAAGATAAGGCTATTGCTATTGGGATTGGGATTGTAGATGAGAGAAAGATTGATGAAGTTAATATTTATGAAGCCACTAAAATAGCAATGAAAGAGGCTATTAAAAATACTGGGATTAAACTTGATCATGTGCTTATTGATGCAATGCCCCTTGATATTGATGTGGATACCACGAGTATTATTAAGGGTGACGCTAAATCTATTTCAATCGCAGCAGCTTCAGTAATTGCAAAGGTTACTAGGGATAAGATGATGTATGATCTTGATAAGATTTATCCTATGTATGATTTGGCTCATAATAAGGGTTATGGTACAAAGAAACATATTGAGGCTATTAAGAAGTATGGTATTACTAAATATCATAGATTAAGTTATAAACCTGTTTCTGATTATAAGGATAAAGTTAATGATATAGAAAAAGAATTATCTGTGAATTAGATAATTCTTTATTTTATTCCAAAGTCTTCATCTTCAACTTCTATTTGTTTTAATATTTCTTCGGTAGTTGTGAAACCTGCGATTACTTTGAATAATCCATCTTGAAGCATAGTAATAACATCTTTGTTATATACTAGATGCCTCAACTGTTCTTTTCGCATGCCGGCACTTATGGCATCTCTTATGTCTTGATTGATAAGTAGTACTTCTTGAAGGGCTATTCTTCCTTTATAACCATGACTACAATGAGGACAACCTGAAGTATTCGCGTCATATACTTCGTTTATATCAAGACCTAATACTGTTTTGAAAAGATTCTTTTCAGTAATTGTTACTGCTCTTTTCTTTTTACAATTATCGCATAATCTTCTAGCTAATTTTTGGGATACTATTCCTGTTAGTGCTGAGGCAAGCAGGTATCTTTCAACATCCATATCTAGTAATCTTTCGATAGTATTTAATGAATTGTTAGTGTGTATTGTAGATAGTACTAAGTGTCCTGTGATTGAGGCTCTTACCGCTATTTGGGCTGTTTCAGAATCTCTTATCTCTCCAATCATAATGATATTAGGGTCTTGTCTTAAGATACTTCTTAAAACTGTTGCAAAGTCTAGCCCGATATCACTATTTACTTGAACTTGATTAACTCCTTTTATATCCATTTCTACGGGGTCCTCTACTGTTATTAGGTTAGAACCTTCAACATTTAGTTTTTGTAAGAAGGAATATAGGGTAGTTGATTTACCTGTTCCAGTAGCACCAGTTACTAGTATTATTCCATTTGGAAAGCCAAGCATTTTTATTACTTTGTTATAGTTTGTTTCACTAAAGCATAAGTATTCAATACCTTTTAAACTCATGGAATAGTCCATAATTCTTATAACTATTTTTTCGCCTCTTTTAGTAGGCAATGAAGATACTCTGAGGTCTAGTTCTCTTCCTTTTATGGTATCTTTTATACCACCATCTTGAGGTAATCTTGTTTCGGTTATATTCATACCAGCCATTATTTTTATTCTGGTAGTAACATTTTGTTTTATTTCTTTTGGTAAGAAAAATTGATCTCTTAAAATACCATCTATTCTAATTCTTACTGTTATACCTTCATCAGTAGGATCAAAGTGAATATCTGATGCTCCTAGATCAACCGCTGTTATGATAATCATATTAACAGCATCAACTACTGGTATTTTGGTAAAATCAATGTTTCTACTATTGACTAGATTTAATTGAGCATTCATATTAGGCTGTTTAGTCTGCATATTTGGAATACTATTCATATTAGGACTAGTTTTTTGATTATTTGTCATCATATTTTTATTTTGCTGAATAGGTGCTCCTGCATTTGTTATGCTATTTGGAACTGCATTCATATTGTTTGGCTTATTACTAATATTAGACTGCATAGTACTGTTATTATTCATAGTATTCCTCTTCCTTTTTAATCTTTTTTTTTAAAAGACTAGATTTTATTCTATAATTATTATATAATAAACTTAAGCAAATATCAATAGTAAATGGGTGATAAAATGAAATTAAATAGAAAGGGTTTTATGTTAGCGGAAGTAGTTGTATCTGCTTCAGTAGTAGCGGTTGTTCTTGTTACTATGTATATTGGTATTAATAGAATGACAGCGGCTTATGATAAGAGAAATAGATATTATGATTTAGATGCTCAGCAGGTGGCTATGGAGGTTAATGATGCACTAGTTAGGAATATGAATTTTGATTCTCTTTTTGATATTATAGGTGGCGATTATATTTTATTATCTGAAGAGAATGAAGAATTTAAAAGTGATGTCCCCACATTATGTACTTTATATAAAGAAAAACTAGAAATTAATGCCGATAATGTTTATATAGTAAGAAATAATAGTACTGGTTTAACTCAATTAAAAGATTCAAATATAAATCAGTCATTTAAAGATTATCTTGATTATTTCATTAATAAAACAGATTTTAATGAAAATTATTCTTATTTTATAGTGGTAGAGTTAGAAAAAGGTAATGACTACTACTACTACACATTGAAGGTGAAATAATATGAAGAAGTTAAATAGAAGAGGGTATATGACCGTAGAGATTATTATTGCTTCAGTGATTGCTTTTTCAATAGCATTCTTTTTGATGGAAATAACTATGAAGTTAGTGGATGTTACTGATAATGAATATGCAGATACGAACTTTATGACTGATAAAGCACTTATTATAACTAATGTTAAGAAGTATGTTGAAGATTATTTAGATGATGTAAAAAGTGATGGTGATCCTAGAGTAAATTTTACATGTAGTGGAAATAAATGCACTGCCCAGTCTGAAAGTAATGCTTATCTTGGCTTATATATACAAAATAATAGCATTATAGTTGAAAATAATGATGGCACTTTATATTCAAAAGAAGTTGACAGTAGGGTTAAAGTAAACTCTTTGACTGGTAGTAATAATGGAGATTATATTTATTTTCAGATAAAATGTACTAATATTTTTAGTGATGAAGATTATAATATAAATATTGTTATTTATAATGGATAATTCGACAAAATATTTAATTAAATAGGTATAAAATATTTTTGGTGATAAAATGAAAAAGTTATTGAAGAAAATATTTTTACCTATTTTTTTGTCGGTGTTATGTGGATTTTTATGTGGTAAGTTAATGTTTAGTATTTATGAAGATAAAGAGAAGAATATACTTACTTCAAATGTGATATATTTACTTGAAGATACTTCTTATAATGATTATAATACGATGAAGAGTAGTTTTGTTAGTAATAATTATATTTATTATGAAGAGAATGGTAAATATAATACAGTTATAGCTATGACTAAGAATAGGGATAATATTGATAAGATAGAGAAGGCTTATAATAAAGATTTTAAGATAGTAGAGTATTTACTTAGTGATGATGAAATTAATAATAAACTTGATGAATATGATAAAAAGATAGGTAATACTAGTGATAATAATGAGATAAAACTACTAGTGGAAGAGTTAAATGGTATTTATAAGGGTAGGGATGATATAAAAATGGTTAAAATTAGTTGACAATTTTATAAAATTAATATAAAATTATATTTAGCAACGGAGTAGTACTCAAGAGGCTGAAGAGGCGCCCCTGCTAAGGGTGTAGAGTGGGAAACTGCTGCGAGAGTTCAAATCTCTCCTACTCCGCCATTATGAATATAAAGTCCGTAAAGGGCTTTTTTCTTGTTATATAGAGAGGTGATAATATGTTTAAGAAAGAACTTTCTTTAGTACCACATTTACCAGGTTGTTATCTTATGAGAAATAAGGATAATATTGTTATATATGTTGGTAAGAGTAAGAATTTGAAGAATAGACTTAGTTCATATTTTCAAAGAGAGCATACGGGTAAGACTATGATGTTAGTTAGAGAGATAGATCATTTTGAATATATTATTACTAATACTGAGATGGAAAGTCTACTACTGGAAATTAATCTTATTAAGAAATATAATCCTAAGTATAATATTTTATATAGAGATGATAAGTCTTATCCATATATTGAACTTACTGATGAGAAAGTACCCACTCTTAAGATTACTAGGAGAATTAATGCTAAGAAGATTAAGAATAATTTATTTGGTCCTTATCCTAATGTAGGGGCGGCTAAAAGAGTAGTAGAAATACTTAATAGAATATATCCTCTTAGAAAATGTAGAACTTATGAGAAGAGAGAGTGCTTATATTATCATATAGGAGAGTGTCTTGGGTACTGCGTGCATAATGTAGATGAAGATAAGATTAAAGAGATGAAGAGTGAGATTGTTTCTTTTTTGAATGGTAATACTAAAATATTAACTGATAGACTTAAAGAGAAGATGTATAGTTATTCTGAGAAGATGGATTATGAGAAGGCTATGGAATATAAAGAACTTCTTGATTATATTAATATTACTACTGAGAAACAAAAGGTTGATTTGGATAGTAAGGTTAATACTGATATAGTGGGTTATTATACTAAGGATAATTATATTAGTATTCAGATTCTTTTTGTTAGAGGAGGTAAACTTCTTGATAGAAATAGGGTTATATTTCCTATGGTAACTACTGAAGAAGAGGAATTATCTAATTATTTACTTGATTTTTATAGTAAGAATGTATCGATACCTAAAGAGGTATTAACTCCTGATAATGTGGATAATGAAGCTTTTAGTGAGATATTTAATATTAAGTTTATTACTCCTGTTAAGGGAGAAAAGAAAAGAATATTAGAACTTGCTTATGATAATGCTAGAATATATTATGAAGAACAAATGACTTATATTAAGAGAGATGAAGATAAGATAGAGGATGCTCTTAATGAGCTTAAGAGCAAACTTAAATTAGACAAAGTAGATAGAATTGAATTATTTGATAATTCTAATTTATTTGGTAGTTTTAATGTATCTGGTATGGTAGTGTTTATTATGGGTAAACCTTCTAAAAATGATTATCGTAAGTTTAAGATTACTAATGATAAGAATGATGATTATGGGACAATGAGAGAGGTTATTTATAGGAGATATTTTAGAGTACTTAAAGATAATCTTGAAAAACCTGATTTGATTATTGTAGATGGTGGTGTTGGTCAGATACATGTAGCTAGAGAAGTTATAGAGAGTCTTGGTCTTGGTATTCCAGTCGCAGGTCTTAAGAAAGATGATACGCATAGTACTAATATGTTATTAGGACTTGAACCTCTTACTGAGATTATGATTGATAAGAGAAGTAATTTGTTTATGTTACTTACTAGGATGCAGGATGAGGTACATAATTTTACTATTAGTTATCATAAGAATATTAGAAGTAAGGGAGCACTATCTAGTATACTTGATAATATTGATGGAATAGGAGAAGTTAGAAAGAATAAACTTCTTAAGAAATATAAAACTATTACTAAGATGAAAGAGGCTAGTACTGAAGAGTTAGAGGAGATACTTCCTCGTGATACTGCGGTTAAGTTTAAAGAGTTTTTGGATAGTTATGAGTAATCACTCTAAGCCGATGTCTTAGAGTGTCATTTATAGCCTAAGGTCTATAAATGATATATCTACATATCTATTATATATAAGCTATATGTAGATATTTAGAATTAAAATGATATATAAAGTTAGTTTTTGGGAAGAAAATGAGAAAAAATCTCTTAAACCATTATATAAATAATTATTGACTATCTTAATATGCTATGTTATATTTTGTATATGAAAGATATGGGTGAGGTTTTGGAAAAAGAATTAATAGATAATCTTTTGAATAAGAGTGAAGAGGCTTTTTTGATGGCAATTGAGATATACAATAAGCCTACGATTAATTATAGATTGGAAGGATTTACTTTTTTTATATGTAATGCATGGGAATTACTGTTAAAGGCTAAAATATTAAATGATGGAAATAGTATTTATTTTTTTGATAAGCCTGATAGAACTATTTCTTTGTCTAATTGTATAAAAAATATTTTTACTAATGATAAGGATCCTGTGAGAAAAAATTTAGAAATAATGCTTGGTTTAAGAAATACGGCGACACATTTTATAATTAAGGAAATGGATTCTGTTTATTTACCTTTTATGCAAGCAAATGTATTAAATTATTCACAAAAATTGTTTACTTTTTTTAATAGAGATATTACTGAAAAAATAAACAGTTCATTTTTAACGCTTGTTATAAATAGCGAAGAAATGAGTGAAGAAGATATTTTGAGTAAATATGGTAAAAACATATTTAATAAATATAATAAAATGAAAATTGATGCTCAAACTATAATTCAAAATAATCAAAATGAAAAGTTGGCAATAAGAATAGATTTAAATTTAAAGATAGTTAAAAATAGAGAAGATGCTCAAATACTTTTTGGAATCGCAAATGATGGTGAAGAAAATGTTAGAATTATAAAGGAACTTAAAGATACTAATTTAACTCATTGCTATAATCAAAAAAGAGTTCGTGAAATTGTGTCTAGTAATTTGAAAAGAAAAAGAATTAACATTAAAATAAGTCAATATGATTTGAAAATAATATGTGATAAGTTTGATTTGAAGTCTAATGAAAAATACTTCTATAAACATACTTTAACTAATAGTTGGGGGTGCAGTCAACATTTAGTAGATTTTGTTACTGAATTAATTTTAAAAGATAATAACATTATTTGCGAACTTAAAGAGGAATATAAGCAAAAGAAAATATAAAAAAAACTTACCCCAGGAGCAAAGGAATTCTAAATATACGAATGTATATCTACTCTTATTCAAGAACCCAGCTTTAATCCTTCACAAGTAAGTTTTCTTTACAACAATAATATATCAAAGATGTTTATTATTGTCAATTATATTTTATGTATAAATTGATAAAAGATGTAAGTAATTGAATAATATTATCTTATAAAGTTAGTTTTTGGGAAGAAAATGAGAAAAAATCTCTTAAATTATTGACAAAAGCATAAAATAATAGTAAAATCATAATCGGTACATTTTGTTGGAGGGTATTAGGTATTGGGAACACTTAAGACCTGAAGATAACTTTTAAAAATATGAAGGAGAATAGAAATGAAAAGCACATTTATGCAAAGTAAAGAAACAGTTAACAGAACTTGGTATGTTATTGATGCTAAAGATATTCCTCTAGGAAGAGTTGCTAGTAAAGCTGCTGTTATATTAAGAGGAAAACACAAAGTAACATACACTCCTCATGTTGACTGTGGTGACTATGTTATCATTGTTAATGCTGATAAAGTAGCTTTAACTGGTAACAAATTAGAGGATAAAATTTATTATGATCACTCTAGATATGTTGGTGGTCTAAGAGAAAGAACTGCTAAAGAAATGAGAGCTAACTATCCAGTAGAGATGGTTGAAAGAGCAGTAAAAGGAATGCTTCCACATAATAGACTTGGAAGAGAAATGTATAAGAAATTATTTGTGTATGCTGGTGAAGATCACAAACATGCTGCACAACAACCTAAAGTATTAGAAATGGGAGGTAACAAATAATGGCTAAAGAAAAGAGAAGTTTCTATGGAACTGGTAGAAGAAAAGGATCTGTAGCTAGAGTTACTTTAACTCCTGGTACTGGTAAGATTACTGTTAATGGTAGAGATGTTCAAGAATATATGCCTTATGAGGTATTAGTAATGGATTTAAAACAACCATTAGTAGTAACTGGCAATGAAAATACTTTTGATGTTAATGCTGATGTTACTGGTGGTGGATTCTCAGGTCAAACTGGTGCTATCAGACTTGGTATTACTAGAGCATTACTTGTTTATGATGCTGGAAATGAAACTAATGAAGATTCATATAGAAAAGTTCTTAAAGCTAATGGATTTATAACTAGAGATCCAAGAGTTAAAGAAAGAAAGAAATATGGTCTTAAAGGTGCTAGAAGAGCTCCACAATTTAGTAAGAGATAATTTAGAAGAGGTTACATTTATTGTGACTTCTTTTTGTATATATTTATGGCTTATATATGATAGATATGTAGATATACTATTTATAGACTTTAGGCTATAAATAGCACTGGAAGACTATAGGCTGAAAGTGAATAAAAAAAGATGTAAATAATAAGTAAATTAAAGGTAATATTATTGCCTTTTTATTTTTATTTTGTTATTATATTAAGGTGAGGTGAAAGATAAATGACAAAATATGTTTATTTGTTTACAGAAGGTAATGCAGATATGAGAAACCTTCTTGGTGGTAAAGGTGCTAACTTAGCGGAAATGACAAATATTGGTTTGCCTGTTCCACAGGGATTTACTATTACTACTGAAGCTTGTACTAAGTACTATGAAGATGGACGTACAATTAATGATGAAATTCAAAGTCAAATTAATGAATACATTGTTAAGATGGAAGAAATTACAGGAAAGAAATTTGGAGATAAAGAAAATCCATTATTAGTTTCTGTTAGAAGTGGTGCTAGAGCTAGTATGCCTGGTATGATGGATACTATTCTTAATTTAGGATTAAATGAAGAAGTAGTTAATGTTCTAGCAGAAAAGTCTAATAATCCTAGATGGGCTTGGGATTGTTATCGTAGATTTATTCAAATGTATTCTGATGTTGTTATGGAAGTTGGTAAGAAATACTTTGAGCAACTAATTGATAAGATGAAGGAAGAAAAGAATGTTAAATTAGATGTTGAACTTACTGCTGATGATTTAAAAGAATTAGCTAGAGAGTTTAAAGAAGAATATAAGTCTAAGATTGGAGAAGATTTCCCGGATGATCCAAAAGAACAATTAATGGGAGCTATTAAGGCTGTATTTAGATCTTGGGATAATCCTAGAGCTAATGTTTATCGAAGAGATAATGATATTCCATATTCTTGGGGAACTGCTGTTAATGTTCAATCAATGGCATTTGGTAATATGGGAGATGATTGTGGTACAGGTGTTGCTTTTACAAGAGATCCTGCTACTGGTGAAAAAGGTTTATTTGGTGAATTCTTAACTAATGCACAAGGTGAAGATGTTGTTGCGGGTGTTAGAACTCCGATGAAGATTACTGAGATGGCTGATAAGTTCCCAGAGGCATTTGAGGAATTTAAGAGAGTATGTGCTACTTTGGAAGAACATTACCGTGATATGCAAGATATGGAGTTTACTGTAGAACATGGTAAATTATATATGTTACAAACAAGAAATGGTAAGAGAACGGCGCAGGCTGCTTTAAAGATTGCTTGTGATTTAGTTGATGAAGGAATGAGAACTGAAGAAGAAGCTGTATTAATGATTGATCCTAGAAACTTAGATACATTATTACATCCACAGTTTGATAGTAAGGCAATAAAAGCTGCTACTCCAGTTGGAAAAGGACTTGGTGCTTCTCCTGGTGCTGCTTGTGGTAAAATTGTATTTACTGCTGAAGATGCTGCTACTTATGGTATAGGTGGTAAGGGAGAAAAAGTTGTACTTGTTAGACTTGAGACTTCTCCAGAAGATATTACTGGTATGAAGGCTGCTCAAGGTATTTTAACAGTACGTGGTGGTATGACGAGTCATGCTGCAGTTGTTGCTCGTGGTATGGGTACTTGCTGTGTATCTGGATGTGGTGATATTATCATGAATGAAGCTAAGAAAGAATTTACTTTAGCTGGTAAAGTATACCATGAAGGAGATGTTATCTCTATTGATGGTACTACTGGTAATATTTATGATGGAGCTATTCCAACAGTTGATGCTACTATTGCGGGTGAATTTGGCCGTGTTATGGCATGGGCTGATAAGTATCGTAAGCTTGGTGTTAGAACTAATGCTGATACTCCTAAAGATACTAGAAAAGCAATTGAACTTGGTGCTGAAGGTATTGGACTATGTCGTACTGAGCATATGTTCTTTGATGAAGAGAGAATATTTAACTTAAGAAGAATGATTTTATCTGAAACAGTTGAAGACAGAGAAAAATATTTAAGTTTATTAATTCCTTATCAAAAAGGTGACTTTAAAGAAATGTATAAGGAATTAAAGGGTCTACCTATGACTGTTCGTTATATTGATCCACCTCTTCATGAATTTATTCCTAAGACTGAGGCTGAAATGAAAGAGCTTGCTGAGGCTATGGGAATAACTGTAGAACATATTATTGATGTATGTAATGAATTACATGAATTTAATCCAATGATGGGTCATAGAGGATGTCGTTTAGCAGTTACTTATCCTGAAATTGCTAGAATGCAAACTCGTGCTTTAATGGAAGCTGCTATTGAGGTTCATGAAGAAGAAGGATATGATATTGTTCCTGAGATTATGATTCCACTTGTTGGTGAAGTTAAAGAATTAAAATATGTTAAGGATATAGTAGTAGAAACTGCTGAACTTGTTAAGAAAGAAAAAGGTTCTGATATGGAATATCATATTGGTACTATGATTGAAATACCAAGGGCTGCTCTTACTGCTGATGCAATTGCTACGGAAGCTGAATTCTTCTCATTTGGTACTAATGATTTAACACAAATGACATTTGGTTTCTCTAGAGATGATGCTGGTAAGTTTTTAGGAGCCTACTATGAAAAGAAGATTTATGAACAAGATCCATTTGCTAGATTAGATCAAGTAGGTGTTGGACAACTAGTTAAAATGGCTGCTGAAAAAGGTAAGGCTACAAGACCTAATATTAAACTTGGTATATGCGGAGAACATGGTGGGGATCCATCTAGTGTTGAATTCTGTCATAATATTGGATTAACATATGTTTCTTGCTCACCATATAGAGTTCCTATTGCTAGACTTGCTGCTGCTCAAGCTGCTATTAAAGCTAGTAAATAATTATATTAAAAGAACTTAGATATAATAGTTATCTTAGTTCTTTTTCTTTATGCACTTTGAGCTTGTAATCTCAAAGTGTTAGTTTAAGCCTTATGCAAGATAAGTCTTAAACTAATGTATTTATGTTTATCTATATGGTAATTAGATGAATAAAAAAATACTATTATTTTAATAGAATTTTCTTTGTGTTATGATATAATTGATATGTAAGAAAGTGAGGGTTAATATAATGAATATGAAAGAAATACAAAAAGAAATATGGGATAATAAAGTTAATAAAGGATTTAATATAGCAGATGTTAATAAAGAGTTTTGCTTATTATATGGTGAAGTAGCTGAAGCATATGATGCTTATAGAAAGAAAAAAGATGATTTAGGAGAAGAACTTGCAGATGTTGCTATATATTTAATGGGGCTTTCTGAAATGTTAGGCTTTGACTTAGAGGAACAAATATTAAATAAAGTATCTAAAAATAAAAAGAGAGTTTATAAAGATATAAATGGGGTAAATGTAAGAATAAAAGATTAGTTATTTGGAGGTAAGATGAAGAAATATAATGTGATTGTTGTTTTTGATAAGGACCTAAATAAAACATTAATGTGTAAAAGAACTAAAGAACCATATAAGGGTATGTTTAATTTAGTTGGTGGAAAAATTGAAAGAGAAAATGATGGTCTTAATGAAGCGTATAGAGAATTAAATGAAGAGACTAATATAACTAGTGAAGATATTTCTTTGATACATTTTATGAATATTGAATATGTTGTGTTTGATAAGTTGATTGAAGTTTATTATGGTATATTAAATAAAGCGGTTAATTTAATAGAGGAAGTTAATAAACTTGAATGGGTTAGTATAAATGATAACTTTTTTGATATGAATAAATATGCTGGTGAAGGAAATATTGGTCATATAATTGAGGAAATTAAAATAAGTATGAATATGCATTAATTTACATATTCTTTTTAATAGTATTATTGATTATGTCACCAACTTTTTCTAGAGTATCTTTTGTTACGGGGGTATTTCCATTATTTATATGGGACTTCCATTCCCTGTTAAAGGTGTAACTTCCATTAGTACATAGAGTTTGGGCTATTAGCATTATCCAGTTACCAACGGCATTCTGCTCGGTACTTGTTAAATTATCTATTAGAGCTAATCCTATTATAAAGGCTAGGGCAGTTAATGATTTATCTTCGATCTTTTGGTTATTCATAGTAAATTTTATTCTTTTTTGCATAAATTAGTAGTGAAAGTATAAAAAAATATTGTTTTAATGGTTGACACTAATCTTTAAAAATGGTATACTTATTTTGTTATTCAGAGAGCGGCTGCTCTAACAACTGAATATGTACTATTTATGTTGATGGACCCTTAGCTCAGTTGGTTAGAGCATCCGGCTCATAACCGGGCGGTCGCAGGTTCGAGTCCTGCAGGGTCCACCAAATAATTTTTTTGATGCGGGTGTGGCGAAATTGGCAGACGCGCTAGACTTAGGATCTAGTGGTTCATCCGTGGGGGTTCAAGTCCCTTCACCCGCACCAAATTGTATATCAAGAAGTTCAAAGTATATTTGGACTTTTTTTAATACTTATTTACTCGAACCTCTTGGCGCCAGTTTATGAGCTTGTATTACTAAAATATGAGGTTTTGATGAAGAATTACAAAAAGAAAATAGAATTTATATGTGGATTTTGTAATATTACTTCAACAATAATAAATGGCAATATAAGAAAAATTGATAGAACTAATTTATTATATATAGAGCCACACAGAATAATTATTAAAGGTATCACATTTCTAGCATTTAACTACTTGAAAACTATTTATATAGGTAATTTATCAAACAAACTTGAAATAAACGAATTAGAGTCATTTATAAAAGAGTTAAATTAATATTTATATACCAACTTCTTATAGATACTACTTATTCCCTAATCAGGGAATTATTAATTAAAAAGTCAAGTGCAACTTTTGAATAGTTATAATATTGTCGCAAATACGATTTTATGTCGAGAAAATCTTGACATTTCAATATATATATGATATTATTTTATACATAAAAACGAGGAACAAGAGGAGTAAAATAGTTAGTAGCTATTAGGAAAGAAAGGTCACCGACTGAAAGCCTTTCTTAGTGAAGAGTATTTGAAGGTAGCTTGGGAGTTGTATATCTGAACTATTAGTAAGATATAATGTTAGTCGCATTAAGACTTTGAGATAGTATTTAATACTATGAATTAAGGTGGTACCACGAGCGATTCGTCCTTTATGGATGTTTTGCTCTTTTAATTTTAGGAGATGATACAAATGAAATTTATTTTAAAGAGTGATTATGTACGAGTCTAATAACTTTAATTTATTAAAACTCAAAAAAGAAGGAGAGATTAAAATGTTAGATAAGAAATATATTGCAAATGAAAAAGAAAATAAATGGTTAAATTATTGGAAAGAAAATGGAATATATGATTTTAAACCAGATTATAGAGAAGTATACTCAATAGATACTCCTCCACCAACAGTTAATGGTAAAATTCATATAGGACATGTATTTTCGTATACGCAAACAGAAATGATTGCTAGATATAAAAGATTAAGTGGATACAATGTATTTTATCCATTTGGTTTTGATGATAATGGACTTCCTAGTGAAAGATTAGTTGAAAAGGAACAGGGAAAGAAAGCTCATGAAATAGGAAGAGAAGAATTTTCAAAATTATGCTATGAAACAACTGATAAATATGAAAGTGAATTTCAAGAACTATTTAGTAAAATGGGAGTTAGTACAGATTGGAAATATCATTATAAAACAGTTAGTCCATCAACTATTAAAATAAGTCAAAGATCATTCTTAGATTTAATTAATAAGGGACATTGTTATCATAAAGAGAGTCCGGCTTTATGGTGTAATGAATGTTTAACTTCAATAGCACAAGCTGAACTTGAAACAAAAACAATCAAAACGACATTCAATTATATTAAATTTAAAACTAAAGAAGATAATGAAGAATTCACTATAGCTACTACAAGGCCAGAATTGTTACCGGCTATTGTATGTGTATTTGTAAATCCTAATGATGATAAACATAATCATTTAATTGGTAAAACTGCTCATATTCCAGTAATTAATGTAGAAGTTCCAATTATGGCAGATGAGAAAGTTGCTATTGATAAAGGTACCGGTGTAGTTATGTGTTGCACTTTCGGAGATCAAACAGATATTGAATGGTGGAAGAAATATAATTTGCCACTTAAATATATATTTACTGATGATGGTAGAATTATTGATTCAGTTCATAATTATGGTGGAATGAAAATCAAAGAAGCTAGAAAGCAAATAATAGATGATTTACAAGCTGGTGGATATGTAGTTAAAATTGAAGAATTAGAACATGAAGTTCAAACACATGAAAGATGTGGTAAAGAAGTAGAATATACAGTTATGAAACAATGGTTCATTGATATAATGAATCATAAGGATGATTTCATTAGAATTGGTAATGAAATAAATTGGTATCCAGAACAAATGCATAATAGATACAATGAATGGGTTGAAAATGTTCTTTGGGATTGGTGTATATCAAGACAAAGATATTTTGGAGTTCCATTTCCAGTATGGTATTGTAAAGATTGTGGAGAGCCAATTTTTGCAGATGAAAAAGATTTGCCAGTTAATCCATTAACAGATAAACCTAAAACTGATAAATGTCCAAAATGTAATTGTCCAGAATTTATTCCTGAAATAGATGTAATGGATACATGGGCAACTTCTTCAGTAACTCCATTAATAAATATGAGATATGGTGAAGAAAATAATTTTGAATCAATCTTAAAACCAATGAGCTTAAGAACTAATGCTTCTGAAATTATAAGAACTTGGGATTTTTATACAATAGTTAAAAGTTTCTATCACTTTGGAACTAGACCTTGGGATAATGTAATGATTTCAGGATTCGTTATGGCTAACAAAGGTGAGAAAATAAGTAAGTCTAAAGGTAATAGTAAAGTTGAACCAATGGCTCTTATTAATGAATATTCAGCTGATGTATTAAGATATTGGGCTGGCACTGGTAGATTAGGGACTGATATAGTATTTAGTGATGAAACATTATTAAGAGGTAAAAAATTAATTAATAAGATATGGAATGTTTCTAAGTTTATTGAAATGCATTTACAAGATTATCAAGATAAAGAATTTGATGATTTTGAGTATATTGATAAATGGATTTTAGGTAAATATCAAGAAATGGAAAAACAATTTATTAAATACCTAGATGATTATGAAGTGGGATTAGCATTAAACTTACTTGAAAAATTCTTCTGGAATTTCTGTGATAATTATATAGAAATTGTTAAACATAGATTATATAGACCTGAAGAATTTGGAGATATTCCAAGATACTCTGGACAAAAAACAGTTTATATAATTTTATATAAATTATTACAAAACTTTAGTATTTACTTCCCATATATAACTGAAGAGATATATCAAGAGTTGTATCATGATAATAAATCTATACATATAACTAAAATTAAATTATTAAATTATAATTTTGATAATGAGATTAAGAATGGTGATTTAATAATTGATATTATAAGGCAGGCAAGAGGAGAAAAATCAAATAACAATTTATCATTAAAGACGCCAATTAAAAATTTAGATTTAAGTTTAAATAATGAACTTAAAGAAGCCATAAATAAATCTATCAAAGATTTTAAAGCAACATTATTTGTTAATAATTTAATAATTAATGATGTGAATGATGATTATAAAATAAATACAATTGAGCTTGATTTAGAAGATTAGAAATTAAGTAGCATTAAATTATTGCTACTTTTTCTATTCTTTGGTAAAATATGTATGGTGATTGATATAAATCAATTGTCTTTATGCGAAAGAGTTGTAAAACACTTCGTCGTTCGCACCATTAAAGAATCCAGTTGAACTTTGGTTCAATTTACTAATAAATATCAATTCTAGAAATGGAATTGATTTTTTGTTGTGTAAAAGAAAGGGATGATTTAATGGTAAATATCATTAAACAAGAAATTGATATTGAAGAGGCATTAAAAAAACAAACTAGAGATGATAGAACTACTGATAACTACTTTAATAAAATAAGTAATGATGCAAAACATGATCTTGCTTGTGAAATAGTTATCGAACTTGGAAATATGGAATATTGGGATGAAAAAAGTTTAGAATATAAATATCAAATGACACAAGTGTTTGAAAAACTTCCTGAATTTATTCAAAAGATAGTTGAAAAATTATTTAATAATAATGTGTTAAGTTTATTTTCTTTCAAACATGATTATGATCCTGAAGAACGAAAAGCAAATCAAGAATTTGTGAGAAAACATAATTTATTTAACAAAAGAGAAATGAAAATACCACAAAATGAAAGACTTATTAGATTAAATAATATAGCAAGAAAACAAATGGAACTATTAAAAAACAATAAATCATTTAATAACTTAGAATATATTGAAAATAAGGTAAATAATAAACAAACTTTACCATTGTAATAATAAAAGATGTCAAGGTAAATTTTACTCGACATCTATTTTTGTTTTTTATATTTATTCATTATGATAAAAATAGTAGTTAAAATAATGATGCTTGAAATTAGAATAATGTACATTGTACTAATAGTTACATTATTATCAAAAAATGATATTTTGCAATCAAATGCTTTTTTTACTTCATCAATTACATCAACAGGTATATTTAATCTTAGCATTTCTCTAAAAGGTCCATTTAAAGAGTGATTCCTAAATAATGAGGTCGCATATGTGCCAGGCAAAAATGATAATATATTTTGTAAAGATTTACTAAAAGATGATAAAGGCATATATGCTCCACATAAAAATCCATAACCAGCACTTATCATTGTTCCAACAGCAGTACTCTGACCTTGAGTAGAAAGATTAAAGTTAACAACTGACGAAAGAATTGTTCCAAAAAGAGTTAATAATAATACATCAAGTAATATTAATAAAACATCATTTATATTCATGTACCACCCTTGAAAATAAACATATATGAAGCATATTATTGCAACAACAATATTTACAATTAGTGTTGATATGAAAGTTGAAAGTACATAACTTAGTCCAATTTTAAATTTACTTATTGGTGTTACATTTATATCTTTAATTGTATTATTGACTTTATCTTGAACCATAAGCAGATTTGAAGTAAATGCTACTGTTACACAACTTACTGCAAGTAACGAAGACATTAATTGACCACTTACTAGAGCATTAATCAATTTATTTGGTAATTCAAAACCATCAGGTATAGCCGATAAAAAACTATCTCTATAAACATTAGCTAAAAAAGTTGCATATAATACAAGCAAAATAATTGGCGTTATTAATGAAGTAAAAAACATTCCTTTGTCAGAGAAATATACTTTAATATTTCTTTTTGTTAAATTAATAAGTTGACTCATTATTCTACCTCCAAATCGTATCCAGTAGCATTAAGAAAAACATCATCCATTTTTCCTTTAACAACTTCATAATCTTTAAATAAACTCTTGTTTTTTATGATTAATTCTGTTGCTTCTTCTAATGTTTTAATTTCTATTTTAAACCCATCTCTTATTTTTGTGTATGGCTTATTTAATTTTTTTATTTCATCTTCATTAATATTATAAATAAGTATCATATCATAAGCAAATTTGTTTTTTAATTCAAGGGGAGTACCTTCTGCTACAATAGAGCCTTTGTCTAATATAACTATATAATCAGAGTCTACTGCTTCTTCCATATAGTGAGTAGTTAGAAAAATAGTCAGTTTGCTATTCTTTCTTAATGAATTAAGAACTTTCCATATTTTTTTTCTTGTTCCAGGATCAAGACCAGTAGTTGGCTCATCTAGTATTAATATTTCAGGGTTATGTATCATTGCTCTAGCTATATCAACTCTTCTTTTTTGCCCACCTGATAATTGTGAAATGGTTTGTCTTTCAATTTCGTATAAATCAAACAATTTTGATAATTCGTTATATCTTTTTACAAAATTATTTCCAGTTATTCCATAAAGAGATGCTTTAATTTTTAAATTATCATAAACCGTTAGGGATTTATCTAATAATGACTCTTGAAAGACAACACCAATTTTTCTTTTAATATATTTATCATCACTGTCTACTTCTTTATCACAGACTAAAATTGTTCCTGAATCTTTTTTTAACTCACCACAAATCATATTAATTGTAGTACTTTTACCAGCTCCATTTATTCCTAAAAAAGAAAATAATTCTCCATCTTTAACTCGGAAACTTAAATTATTAACGGCTTTAATACTTCCATAACTTTTGTTTAGATTATCTATTTTAATAATATTGCTCATTTTACACTCCTTAATTAATTTTCTCACATACATAATTATATCATTAAAACTATTTATTTTGTATAAACTGACGATATTTTGTTTTAAAAAGTAAAAATTTATATTATATTATATTTAGAACTGATATTTATCAGTTTATTCTTTATAGATATAAATGTTCAAAATAGGCTCTTATATCGCACTAAATTGTATATTAAGAAGTTCAAAGTAAATTTGGACTTTTTTTAATACTTATTCACTCGAACCTCTTGACGCCGGTGCCATAATTGTATCATTTAATTTGTTAAATTAAAAGATTGGACTGTATATTTTACTATTTATTGTTAATAATATTATTGGTGAATAAATATGAAAGAGAATATTAATGTATTAGATGAAATTAATAAGGGTGCTTGTATGGGCATAGATGCTATTAGTTATATAATAGATAAAGTTAAGGATAAGAAATTTAAAAAACTACTTGAAAGACAGTCTAGCGAGTATAAAAAGATATCTGAAGATATTAATGAAATTTATTCTAAATATAATAGTGATGATGAACCACACGAGACTAATAAGATGGAAAAGACTATGACTTGGTTTGGTATTGAGATGAGAACTATGACTGATGATAGTGATGCTAAAATATCGGAGCTTCTCTTTAATGGTACTAATATGGGGATACTTGAGGGGAGAAGAATATTAAATGATAAAAAGATGGATAAAGAAGTAGAGGAAATAGTAGATACTTATGTTAAGGTGCAAGAGAAAAATATTGAGGATTTAAAAAAATATTTATAATAAAGGGATAGTAATTTATCTCTTTTTTCTATTGTATTTATATAGAAATTATATTATAATTTTAAGTATGGAAGTGATATGATGGATCAAAATAAAGTTGGCAATTTAATTAAAGAACTTCGTAAGAAAAATGGTTTAACGCAAGAGAAGTTTGCTCTAAAATATGGTGTTACTTATCAGGCTGTCAGTAAGTGGGAAAATGGTAAGAATATTCCGGATATTGCTTTATTAAAAGAGATATGTAATGACTATGGTATTAATATTAATGATTTACTTGATGGTAAAGTAAATAATAAAAAAAATAATAAAAAAGTAATAATTATTGTTAGTTCTATTGTAGGTTTTCTTACTGTACTAGGAGTTATTTTACTGATAGTATTTCATGATGATAGTTTTACTTTTAGAACTTTAACTTCTAATTGTTCAAATTTTGAGATATCAGGAAGTATTGCTTATAATAAGAGTAATTCTTATTTATATATATCTAATATTGATTATTGCGGTGGTACTGATGATAATTTATATACTAAGATTGAATGTAGTTTGTATGAAGAAAGTGGTACTATAAAAAAGAAGATTGGTAGTTATGATTATGATGATAATGTTTTGATTAAACTTAATGATTTTTTGAAGAATGTTAATTTTAATATAGATAATTTTGGCAAGGAATGTAAGAATATTGAGAGTAGTAATATTTTACTAGAGATTAATGCTACTGATAGTAGTAATAAGATAACTACTTATAAGGTTCCTTTATCTTTAAATGGGAACTGTTCATAGACTCAACTTTAAGTTTAGTTAATTCAACTTTGTTTATGTGGTAAAATAATTATAAATAGTTTATGATTATTATGAGGTGAAAAAAGTGAAAAAGAAAATAATAATTTTAGTAGGAGTAGTTTTGGTTATAATGCTTGGTGTTTTGGGATACTTATATATTAATAAGAATAAAGATACTGATGGTAAGAAGTTTGCCGAAGAGTATGGTAGTGTTACTGAAGATAATGTGTTTGTATACAAAAGTATTGATGAAATTATTAATATTTTAGAACATGGTACTGGGGTTGTTTATTTAGGCTTTCCTGAATGTCCTTGGTGTGCGGCTTATGTGCCTTATCTAAATGAAGTGGCTAAAGATAATGACGTAGAAAAAGTATACTACTATAATATATTAAACGATAGAAAAGATAATAATGATAATTATAAAAAATTGGTAGAAATACTAAAAGATCATTTGAGATATGATGAAGAGGGTAATAAGAGAATCTATGCTCCTTCAGTAATAGCGGTTAAAGATGGAGAAATTGTTGGTTTTGATGATGAAACTGCTGCGGATACTAAGGGATATAAAACTCCTAAAGAATACTGGGAGAATGAAGATTTAGAGGGGCTTAAGACTAAACTCGCTAAGATGTTTGAGGATACTAAAACTAATATTTGTACTAGTGATTGTAATAAATAAAAAGAAGGTAACATGGTTACTTTCTTTTTTAACCTAAAGCTATATCTAATATCATCATTACTGAGAATCCTATTAATGTGAATAAGGCCATTAATTCTTTTCTCTTATTTGTTTGTGATTCAGGAATTAATTCTTGTACTACAACATAAATCATAGCTCCAGCAGCAAAACTTAGTAAATAAGGAAGAAGTAGTCGTACCTTTAGTACAAGAAGAGCTCCTAGTACACCGGATATTGGTTCTACTATGCCACTTAACTGACCATAGAAGAAGGCTTTCTTTCTACTCAATCCTTCTCTTCTTAAGGGAACACTAACAGCGGTTCCTTCTGGAAAGTTTTGGAGACCTATTCCTAGGGCTAATAATAGGGCTGATGATAAAGTGGCTCCATCTAGACCATATATTATTGAGCCAAAGGCGACACCAACTGCAAGTCCTTCAGGGATATTATGTAGTGTTATGGATGTTATTAACATTAAGCATCTTTTAAAGCTATTATTTTTATTTTCTTTATTAGTTTTTTTAGATAGTTTTTTATCAAATAGATTGAATAGTTTATCTCCGATATATAGAAGTAAACCACCACTAAAGAAACTAATAAATAGAACAAGGGTTACATTCATATTTAGGCTTTCAGCCATGTCTCTAGCGGGTGATAATAGCGAAAAGTATGATGCTGCAATCATTACTCCAGCGGCAAAACCGAGCATGGCATCCATGACATTTTTATTTATTTTTTTGAAAATAAAAACTAAGGCAGCTCCGATAGCGGTAACACTATAGGTAAATAGAGTAGCTATAAAAGCAAGTAAGATTGGACTTACATTATTTAAAAATTCTATCATAAAGTATCAACTCCACACTAATAGGTTATGATAGTTTTTATTTATTGTATAGGTTATTTGGAATATTTTTTTATTTTTTGTAGTGATTTAATATTTACTTTGACATAGTTATCTTGATATGTGAATATTAAATCGTTATCACTAAAATTATCTTTTAAGAGTATTCTTTGGGTTACATATTTAAAATATAGTAATCTAAACATATCTATATCAACTTTACTATTATCTTTTTTATAGAAGATTAATTCTTTATTTGGAATTATTTCTTCTAATACATAGCCATCACTTTCTATTTTTATTAAATCTCTATTCATAATATACCTCATATTAAAGAAGAGACTACTAATATAGTAATCTCTTTATATAAACAGTAGTTATATTCTACTGTAATAATATTATATGTTTAATTTTTAATATTATACTATTATTTATATTTTTTTTGGATTACTGCTCCAATGAATATTATAACATAAATTATAGGTATTGGTAGTAGCAAATATGGGTATATCGTATATAGATATTCATTGAAGCTAGTATTGTTTTTAAATAGGAGATATGATAATATAATCATTAGAATAGTTATTATGAAATTTATTAGTTTACTTTCTTTATTTTTGATATTTTTACTTACTGAATAGATAGTCATGGCTATTACTGTTATTCCTGATAATATCCACTGGAATGATAGGAAGTTTTCTATTCTATCGATAAAGTTAAATAATGATATTCTTTTTAGGGTTATATATACTGGATACTGATATGTTTGAAGAAGATATTTACCTAGAATACTACTTGTTACTATGGCTATGGTGAATATTATTATCATACTTATTAGATAGGTTATGATGAAATATTTTTTTGTTTTGGTATTGTTTTCTATTTCTTTTTTTGGTATAAATAGTATGGTATAAATAGGGGAAGTAAAACTTAGGGTATTTACTAGTCCAGCAATTAGGGGCTTTTTTAATCCAAACTCTAATATTGGCTTTAGGCTATCTAGTTTTATTTCTTTAAATATTCCTAATACGGCGATTAGAAAGACTATGATGATTATTATGCTATATATGGAACTGGTTTTGGTAATTACTTTTATTCCTTTATTTGCTATGAATAGTGATGTTAAACTTATTACTATGATTATTATTAATAATGGGGTATTGGTTAGATACTGGGATATGACAAAGTTACCTAGATTGAATAGGTAGGTTATTCCTAATATAAAGAGAAAGGGGATAGTTAGATAGTTGATTATGGTACCTACTGTTTTACCAAATATTATTTTGTTTTTTTCATTTATGGGTTTATCTATTTGATAGTTAAATAGATATAATATTATACATAGGGGTAATAGACCTAGTATAGAGCCAAACAAGACACTAAAATAAGAATCAATACCGGATATTTTGATACTTATAAATGGGGCTAGGCCTAAGGTACATGAGAAGAAGAGTAAGAACATAGTACTTGATATTTCAATGTTAGTTATTTTTATTTTCATATTCTATTCCTCCTAGAGTATTACCTTTTTCGTATAGTTTGATATTTGATTTTACTTCTAGAGTTAGATTAGGGAAGATACTTTCATACCAAGTATCTTTATAGTGGGTATTATAATATTTAGGATTTCCTCTGTAGAAACTTTGTCTAAAACTAAATATATCGGTATTATATTTTTCTCTCATACTATTAAAGTTTTTTTTGATAATATCTTCGATATGTTTATTTAATTCTTTATTTAGTCTATCTGTTTCTTTTGATTTTGTTATATTGGTATTAGAGTGAAACTCTTTTATTCTTGCTTTACCAGATATATTTAATGTTATTTTATTATCTTTAATATCAGGAGATATATCTGACTCTATTTTGTATAATTCAAACACACTATAATTATCTTTATAATCTAAATTTATAATACTTTCTTTAGTACTGCCAATAATTATACTATGTACTTTTGATTCTTCTTCAGTTAAATATCCGAGAAAGTCTTTTCCTTTGAAAATAGCAGTAGTACCAATCTTGGTCAGTGCTTTAGGAGTAGATGTTGTTATGTTTTCTTTTTTGTCTCCTTCTTCAGCATTACCATATACTATAATTGATGGTAAGCTTATTTCGAGTGTCGGATCTAAATACATATTTAGTAGTTCATTTAATGTATATACTGGAGTTAAACCGAGTACTTTTTGTTGTAATTCCAGAGATTGTTTAATATTAGAAGAAGAAAAATTAGTGAGTAGTGTTTGAATAGTAACAGCTTTTGTACTATCATCATCTCTTGCAATAACAAATTTCACTTCGGTACGAGATTCTGGTTCTCTAGAGAAATACTCTAATATTTCGGACATATGATTAGTAGCGGCTTCTTCACTTAAAATAATAAGTTCTAACTGTGCAGCATATAATTGTCTAGGAGAGTCAATAACAACATTACGAAGGGCATCTTGTAGAGTGGGAGCGGATGAATAGTAATTTACGAATGGAGAGTTGTTGGCACTTACGGCATCTTGTTGTTTGGTGGGATTTATTACTTCAACGATTATATTGAAATTATTATCGCTATAATCGATACTTAAGGCAGTAGTTATGGCTAGTTCATTTAATTCTCTATAGTTGTAGCAGCCACTTAATAGGGGTATTATTAATAATATGCTTAGATATTTAATTTTTTTCATGATTTACCTCCCTAGTTATATTGTTTGTTAGATATTTATTTCTTTTAGTTCTACTTCGTAATGGAAATTTTATTAGACTATTTTTGATATCAGCATTTATACTGACAAAGGGCATCATATAAGAATAGCCAAAAGAGTTTATATTACATAAATTGGTTATAAATATAATGAAGACTATGAAGATACCAAACATTCCTATAGAAGTACCTCCGATCATGAAGAGGATTCTATACCATTTAACAGCATTAGTAAGTTCTGGTTCAGTTATTATTAAAGCACTGATAGCGGTAATGGCTACGATTATAATCATAATTGGAGATACGATACCGGCATTAACTGCGGCTTCTCCTAAGATTAGGGCTCCTACTATGGAAAGGGCTGAGTTGGATATATTGGGGATTCGATAATCACTTTCTCTTAGTATTTCAAATGATAAAAACATTAATATGGCTTCAAAGATAGCGGGAAAGGGTACGGTACTTCTTTGAGAAGCAAAACTTGTTAGTAGATCTAGAGGTATCATTTCTTGATCGAAGGTAGTTAGGGCTATATATATACCGGGAGTCATAATGGTAATTATGAAAGCAATATATCTTAATACTCTTATGAAAGTACCGCTATAGGTTTTAAAGTCTTTATCGTCTTGAGATAGAAAGTAATCGTTTAGAAAGACAGGCAATATTAGGGCAAATGGGCAGTTATCTATGATTATTACTAATCTACCATTTAATAGACTACTTACTACTTTATCTGGTCTTTCGGTAGTCATAATAGTGGGAAATATTGTTTTTGTTTCTTTTTCTATTAGATGTTTTAAGGTACCTGAATCTGTTACATTATCGATATCGATGTTATTTAGCTTATCTATGATATAGTCTTTTAGTTTATTATCTATGATACCGTCGATGAAGAGGATACTTACTTTGTTTTTGGTATATTTACCTAGTTCTATATCGGTATTCCATAGTTTGTTGGATTTTATTCTTCTTTTTATTAGGCCAATATTTGTTTCTATATTCTCAGTAAAAGAGTCCATTGGACCACGAATAGTGGTTTCGGTAATAGCTTTATCGATACTTCTAGAGAGATTCTTTTTGACTTCAAGGGCTAATGAATAGTCATCTTCGATTAAGAGAATTAAGAAACCATTATTTAGGTATTTACAGATATCTTGATAGTCTTTTATTTCTTTTATTTTTATATTACTTATATTGTTTTTTATAGTGTCATATAAGGAATCTTTATCGTTATATATTTTTTCGATATAGTCTAGACTACGATAGATGAAATTGGACATTTTTTCTTGATCGGTTAAAGCTTCATGATATATTAAATCTATTTTGATATTTTTTATGTATTTTTCTCTATATATGATATAACTACTGGTACTGGTATCTTCTTTTAATTTTTTTATTATTTTGTTATTCATAACTAATTCACCTAATATTATTATGGTATATTATTATGAGATTATAATTATTTTTTTGGCTATTTTACATATAATAATAGTAGAAAGACTTGACGTACGTAAAAAAGTACGCTATAATGTAAATGTAAATGTGAGGTGAATTGAAATGAGTACTATAAATATTACTAATGCAAGAGCTAATTTATATCAATTGGTTTCGGATGTTAATGTTGGTTTTAATCCAATTACAATTGTTAATAATAAGGGAAAGAATGCCGTTTTGATTTCTGAAGATGAATGGAATAGTATTGAGGAGACTTTGTATTTATCTAGTATTCCAGGGCTTGTTAATAATATTAATGATATTAGAAAGAACGAAGACTGGAGTAAGGCTGAGGTGTTTTCTGATGCAGAAGAGTGGTAACTTTTATGTAATTAAGTTTTCTAAGATGGCTTTAAAAGATAAAGTTAAATTAAAGAATTCTGGTCTTGATAAGACTGCTAAAAATATTCTTTTGCTAATGAGTAGTGATCCTTTTTGTTATCCTCCTTCGTATGAGAAGCTTTATGGTAATTTAAGAGGGCTATATTCTAGAAGAATAAATAGACAGCATCGTATTGTATATGAGGTAGATGAAGTGAATAAAGAAATACATATTATTAGAATGTGGACTCATTATGATGATGTATAATAATTTTTTTGTTATGTTCACTCTAAGCCAAAGTCTTAGAGTGTTATTTTGAGCCTAAGTTTAGTCTCAAAATAAAATCTATTATATATAAGCAGGAATATATACTTAGATTTATTCAGTTATTATGATATGGGTATATAAGATAATATTAATGGGGAGTTAGTATTATTTTTTCTTTAATTTATATGTAAAATTTGTTATATTAATTGACAAAAAATGCAAAAAAAATTATAATTATACTAGAGGTGGTTTAGTGTGAACTATACTAATAGAGAAGTAGTAAGAAGATTAAAACAATATGATATGTTTTTAAGTAGTCTAGAGTTAACTAATGATGATCTTCAGAGAGAGAGAATATGTGATCAGTTAGATAAAATAGAAAAGCAAATATTATTAGAGACTAATACTGAATATGAAGAAGAGTATATGACTCTTCTTAGTGAAGAACCAAAGCTATTTTCTGAAGAGAAGGCTCGTCTTAGAAATATTATATCTTTAATTGAAGATAGAAAAAAATATTTAGAAGAGAGAAAATTAAAACACAAAAGAATAACTGGTTCTTTAGTAGAGTTAACTACTTTTCTTGGAGAAGATAAATTATTAGACTTTAAGAATAGACTTAGAATAATAGAAAAATATGAAGATAATAAAGTTAAGCAAGAGAAGATAATTAAAGAGATGAAATCACTTGATATTAAGATTAGTGAGGCTTCAAGAAATGTTAAAGCTAATACTAGACTTAATGAGAGTTTAGAGAATAAGATGATTAAGAAGATAGATAATGTTTTAGAGGAACTTAATCTATATTCTTTAGTAGACCAAAGAAGTGATATTACTAAGAAACAGGAATCTTTAAAGTATGCTCTTGATATGGCTAAAGATAATTTAAAGAGTGCTAGATCACTAGGAGATTCTTCTTATATAATTGAATGTGATAGTTTATTATCAGAAGTTACAATAGAATATTCTAAATATAATGAAGAATTAAATATATTAAAGTTAATTGATATATATGATAAGATGACTTCTAGTTATGAAGAGTTACTTACTAAGAGAGAAAAAATAGATGAGATATTTAAAAATATTGATGAGAGTGAACTTTATAAGAGATTATATGACGAACTATCTAAACAATATAATACTATTAAGTTAGAACAAAGAGATATAGAAACTTATGAAAAGTTAAAAGAAGAAAGAGAAACTATGAATAAGATTTTATATGATATTGATGAAGAAAATAATTCTAAGGAGTTTAAATTAGTTCTTAGTGAACTTATTAGAAATGAAGATAGAATTAAAGAAGAGAGAGTAAGACTTGCTAAGAGAAATGAATATAATGAAAGACAAAAGAGAATTGCTGAAGAACAAAAGATAGAGGCTGCGAGAGTAAGAAGACAGAAGTTAATCGAAGAAGCAAGATTAAAAGAACAATTAGCAAGTACTGAGAGGCTAAAGAAATTACAAGATGAAACTGTTATTAGTCCAATTAATGAAGAAGAAAAAGAAGAAGCAAGGAAGCCTATACCTAATCCATTAAAGAATAAAACTTTTGATAATTTGGATTTAGATAATGACTTTGATACTGATGAGTTGTTTGGTAAAACTAAGATAGTTCCTAATAAAGTAGATAATTTGGTTAAGAAAGAACCTATAATAGAGGAAAATAAAGAAGAAATGCCTTTATGGGAATCACCAGTAGAACCTAAGAAGGAAATAAGAGAAGAACCTATAAGAAAAGAGATTCCTGATAGGGTTAGTGATTTACCAAGAGTATCAGATTTTGTTCCAAAAGAAGCTCCAAAAGAGATTCCAAAAGAAGAAGTAAAAGATTTATTTAAAGAAGAAGATAATAAGGTAGAACTTAATATTGAAGATAAAAAAGAAGAAAAGAGTAAAAAATCAGGTAGTATATATGATTTATTAGAAAATAATAAAAATATTATTTGGAAGAGTACTGGTACTAGTGATAACATTAATAAGAGTACGATACCTGTAATTGGAAATAATAATTTGAAACCTGAAATACTAGGAAGTAGTAAGGTAGATGATTTGGCATTTCCTGATATGAATAAAAAGGAAGGTGAAATATTATGGAAGGAAACAATGTAAGATCTTTTGAAAATCTATGTAAGATATTTGAAATGCGTATTAAATTAGATAGAGAAAAGAAAGTTAAGACTCCTAGTGATGTACTTATTAACTATGAAAAATATGCAAAGAAAATAGATAATATTTATAATGAAGAATTTGAAAAAGAAGTTAGACCTTTAATAACACCTTCAAAAACTATTGAAGAAGAAAAAGATAGATTAGAAAAATTAATTAAGTTACTTGAGGATAGATTAGAAAAGAGAAATGATTTAGAAGATAGATATTATTTGGCTACTGGAGATTATATATCTGGACTTCAAATAGTTATATCTGATAAAGAATTAGATGAAAAAAGAGAAAGACTTGGTTTAATTAATAAATACTTAGAAACTACTAGTGAGATAGAAAGCGTTCATGATAGTATATCTAAGTTAAAAGTACTATTAAGTGAAGAAGAAGAGAAGAAAGAAGATTATAAAGGTAAGAATCAAATTATGGAAGATGATTTGTATTCTGAGTTTATGAAAGTAATTAAAGAAGATAATGCTTATAATAATATTACTGAAGATAATATTGATGAAGAACTTAATAATATTAAATCTTTGGTTAAGGAAAGTAAGGAGACTCTTGATGTTACTAGAGATAGTGTTAAGAACCTAATTACTAGTGGTTTAGAGGATGATTATTCTTCATATGTAGATGAAGCAGAAAAGAGTTACTTTGTTATTAAGAATAAAGAATTATTCTTAAAGTTATATAAACTTGTTAATACTTTTGAGGATGATTTTAATGGTATCTTTACAAAAAGAGATAATATTGAAGAAATACTTGATGAGAGAAAAAGCTTAAGAGAAGACTTATCTATTACTGATATTGATGAATTAACTTCTTTTGAAAAAAAAGTATTAGAACAAATTAGTGTTACTGATAAAGAAAAAGAAGTACTTGACAATATTTCTAATTATACTAGTAGAATTGAATTTAAGGAAAGTAGACTTGATGAATTAGAACATGATAATAATTCAGTAGAGATACTTGCTATACTTAGAGAATTTAATTTAATTGACACTTATGATAGTGATGAATATGGTAATGATGAGGAATCTAAAGAGGATACTTCTGGTGAGATTAAAGAAGAAACAAAAGAGGAAGAACTTCAAGAAAAGGAACCTATTGTTAAGGAAGTTATAGATCCTTATAGAATAAAAGATGTTAGAGATGCTCCACTTACTCTTAATTTAGGTCTTGCTAAGTTAAAAGGTGAGGCTGTTAGAGAAAAGGTTAATAAGAAATTGAATCCTAAACCTGTATCTTTTGATGAAATATTATCTGATACTAAGAAGGAGGAACCTGTAGTACCTGAGAAGAGTGAAGAACCATCTTTAGAAGTACCTAGTATTCCTGAAGAAACTAAAGTAGAAGAAAAGAAAGATGATACTCCAGCTACTCCAATGTGGGAAATGCCTAAGTGGGAGGAACCTGTAATTGAGAAACCTAAAGTAAAACCTCCAGTATGGAATATACCTACTTCTAGTGAAAATAAAGAAGATGATAAGATAGTAAGTGCTGTTCCTTTATGGGAGGATATTAAACCTAAATTAGGAGATAATACTCCAAATAATTTAGATACTAATATAAATATTTTTGATACACCAAGTAATAGTACTACTACTAATAATAATGATGTTAATAATAATATAAATAACAATTCTTTCTGGATACCAGTATCTGATGAGAAGATGGAAACTAGTTCTTTTCCAAATATAAATATTCCAATAAATGATGGATTATCTAGTAATGATAATTTTGGATTCCCAGAATTAAATAATAACTAAAGGAGACTATGTTATGTTAAATATTAATAAAGTAATTATACTTGAAAATGGAGAAGAATACTTAGTATTAGATAAAGTTAATTATCAAGATACTGATTATTATTATATTGCTAAAGTTAATGAGAGTGAAACTGATATAGAAAATGATTATAAATTGGTGGTTGTTACTGAAAAAGATAATAATAAAGTTATTACTGAAGTAACTGGTGAGGAAAAACTTAAAGAAATATTACCACTATTTGAAAGTACTATATAGATAAAATAAAGACCTTAGGTTTGTCCTAAGGTCTATTTGTATCTTTCTAACTTGAATGGTTTGGTTATAATGTCGTAGCCGGCTTTTGTTATTTCTTTAGTTACTTTTTTTAATATTTCATCATTGTACTCTAAATTTCTTTCTTTTAAGAGATTTTTTAGCACTTGTAACCAAGATAAGTCTTCTTTATTATCATAATTAATTAGTTCTGTTACTAATTCTTGTACTTTTTTATCCATAAAATCACCCTCTAATAGGAGTATAATATAAAAAGATAGTAAAATATGTAACTAAATAGGTTACATTATATAAAATTTATGACTTATATATGATTGATATGTAAATATTTTATTTTAAGACTTAGAATAAGGCTTAAAATAACACTAAAAGACCTTGGCTTTTAGTGAAAGGAGAAAGAAATTAATTTACTTATGTTAGTTTATTTGATATAATTAGTTAGGATGGTGTTAGATATATGGATTATATTTCTATTGATAATTTTGAAGGACCTTTAGATTTACTTCTTCACTTAGTAAAAGAATCTAATATAGATATATGTGATATTAAGATAGATGAAATTACTGAAAAGTATTTAGATTATATTAGAAAACAAGATGAACTTAATATTAATGTATCTTCTTCTTATTTAGTTATGGCTTCAGAACTTATGTATATTAAGTCTAAGTCATTATTACCTAAAGTAAAGAATGATAATGATGAAGAAGTAGATGAAGAACTTACTAGAGAGAATTTAATTAATAAATTGATAGAATATAAAAAATATAAAGAACTTACTCCTACTTTTAAGAAATTAGAAGAGGATAGGAAAAATATTTATATTAAGAGTCCTGAGAGGGTAAGTGAATATACGGATAATCATGAATATGGTGTATTATCTAGCAATGATTTACTTGAGGCTTTTAAGAAGTTTTTAGAAAGAAAAGAGAAAGAGAAACCTCTTAATACAACGGTTACTAATAAGGAATATTCAGTAAGAGATAGAAAGAAGAGTATTAGAAATATTTTACATAATAAGAGAAAGGCTTACTTAGAAGAATTTATTGAAGAATATAATAGGCCTTATTTAGTAGTTACTTTTTTAGGAATATTAGAAATGGTTAAGGAAAAAGAGGTTATTATTAAACAAGATAAGAATTTTGATAAAATACTTGTAGAATTGAGGTAGAATATGGATGCAATTATAGAGGGTCTTTTATATGTACAGGGTGATATTGGTCTTACTATAAAAGATATTATGAATATATTAAATATTGATGAAGAGACTGCAAAAAGAGAAGTACTTAATTTAAAGAATTATTATGATGATAATAAGAGGGGTCTTAGAATTAATTTTTTGGGTAATACTATTAAACTTACTACTAGGGAAGAACATAAGGAATATTATACGAAGTTATTAGAAAATCCTAGTAGTAACAGTTTATCTAATTCCGCTATTGAGACACTGGCGGTTATTGCTTATAATGAACCTATTACTAGGGGAGAGGTTGATTCTTTTAGAGGGGTTGATTCTTCTTATGTTATGAGAAGGTTACTGGCTAAGGGATTTATTAAGGAATGTGGTAGAAGTGATGTGCCAGGTAGACCGATATTATATAAAACTACTGATGAGTTTTTGGATTATTTTGGTATGGCTTCGAAAGATGATTTACCTAGTATTGAAATGTTAAATGAGGATAAAGAAGAGGAAAAGGACTTATATACATCAATATACAAGGAGGGGGATAATGATGGAAGAGAGAGTAGTAACTAATATTGAACTTGATGAAGATAGAGATAATAATATTAGACCTAGTAGCTTAGATGAATATGTTGGTCAAAGTGAGATTAAAGAGAATCTTAATGTATTTATTAAGTCCTCTCTTATGAGAGGAGAGAGTCTTGATCATATTTTGTTATATGGTCCTCCAGGACTTGGTAAGACTACTCTTGCTTATATTATTGCTAATGAACTTGGTACTAATATTAAGACTGCTAGTGGACCTTCTATTGAAAAGACTGGTGATTTAGCAGCAATACTTTCTACTTTGGAAGAGGGGGATGTTCTATTTATTGATGAGATACATAGGATACCTAGATATATTGAAGAGGTACTGTATCCAGCAATGGAAGATTTTTATTTGGATATTGTTGTAGGTAGTGAGGGTTCTTCAAGAAATATTAAGATTAATTTACCACATTTTACTTTAGTAGGAGCTACTACTAGAGCGGGGGATTTATCTAGTCCTTTGAGAGATAGATTTGGTATTATTGCTAAGCTTAATTATTATACGGAAGATGAGTTGTATAGTATTGTTAAGAGAACATCTAGAGTACTTGATACTCCTATTACTGATGATGCTGCTAGTGAACTAGCAAGAAGAAGTAGGGGTACTCCGAGAATTGCTAATAGGTTATTTAAGAGAGTAAGAGATTTTGCTTTGGTATATGGTGATGGTATTATTAATGAGGATATATTATCTACTTCTTTAGATAGATTAAAGGTTGATAAGACTGGTCTTGATGAGACTGATAGACTTCTATTAACAGCAATTATTGAAAGATTTAATGGAGGACCGGTTGGTCTTGAGGCTTTAGCATCCTCTATTGGGGAAGAAGCTTCTACTATTGAGGATGTATACGAACCTTATTTATTACAACATGGTTATCTAAAGAGAACTACTAGAGGTAGAATGGTTACTGATAAAACTTATGAATATTTAGGGATTGAAAAGTAATATTTATTTATTCCCTAACAAGCCTATAATAATATAGTCTTGTTAGGGCATTTCAAAGCCTATGGTCTTTGAAATGAATGTTTTTTGGGAAGGTAATTTAAAATTATTATTTAAAATATTTCTGACAATATATTAATAGCAAGTTAATACTTATTAGGGATAGAATTTAGGAATTATATGTGGTTTCTTTGATTATAATGATATAAAAAAATTATCTACATATTTTGAAAATAAAAGTGTTTGTTAATGGTACTTACTAAAAATATATTGAAAATGTTTGAATAGTTCAGTTATTGCAAAATTTGCAATAATTGAAAAAAATTGTATAATTCAACTGTCGCAAATTTTGCGACAACTGCTAATTAGGTATATTATATTTAAAATTATAATTTAAAAGAATGGAGGAAAAGGTTATAAAAAACGAGATTGTATTATTTGAAAATCAAGATGTTAAATTAGAAGTCAATATGAAAGACGAAACGGTATGGTTATCACAACAACAAATGGCACTATTGTTTAATTCTTCTAGAACAAACATAATTGAACATATTAATAACATTTATTCTGAAGAATAACTTGATAAGGTTTCAACCTGTCAGAATTTCCGACAGGTTCAAAAAGAAGGTAAAAGAAACATTGCTAGAAATATACCATTTTATAATCTTGATATGATTATTAGTGTTGGTTATAGAGTTAAAAGTAAGAATGGTATTGTATTTAGAAAATGGGCTAATAAAATTATAAAGGATTATTTAATTAAGGGATATGCTGCAAATAATATGAGATTAGAATATTTAGAAAAAACAATTAAATTACTTGATATTGCTGGAAGAATAGATGGTGAACTTAGTGCTAATGAAGCACAAAGTATTATAAAAGTTATAAATAAGTATTCTAATGCTTTAAATTTACTTGATAAATATGATTATAAGAAAGTATCTAAACCTAAAGGTACAAAAAATAATAAAAAGATTACTTATGAGGAATGCATTAATATTATTAATACACTGAGGTTTAATAATTATAGTGATTTGTTTGCTTTAGAGAGAAATAATGGTTTAAAAGGAATAATTGATGATATATATAGTACTTTTGATGGTAGTGATTTATATTCTACAGTAGAAGAAAAGGCTGCAAATATGTTGTATTTGGTTACTAAGAATCATGTTTTTATTGATGGTAATAAAAGAATAGCGGCAACTTTATTTATATACTTTTTAAATTATTATGGACTATTATATAATAAAAAGGGTATGGTTATAGATAATAATACTTTAGTAGCTGTTACTATACTAATTGCACAATCTGATCCAAAAGAAAAAGAAGTACTTGTAGATTTGGTTATGAACTTTTTAAAGGGAGAATAGATATGAGAAAGTTTAATTATATTACTGATTATAGTTTAATTAATTCTAGTGTAAGAGGTTATATTATAGAATTAGAGAAAGAACTTGCTATGCTTATTGATATGGAAGAAGATAATAATATTTATATTGAAACTTATAAGAAACTAAAAGAGTTTAAAAATAAATATTCTGATATGCATGATGTTTATAATAAGATATTAAATGATTTACTTAGTAACGAGAGTGTTGAATATTGTGTTAAGAATGGTAAATATAAAGAAGATGCTTCACTAGTAGGATTAGAGTTTGAAAGAGATTTAAGAGAATTATTTATTTTAGAAGAAAGATGTAGAAGTCATTCTGTAAAATTATGGAAAAGAGATTTAACTAGTTATGACGATATCAAAAATGGTGAAGATTTTATGATGGTAATTCATGCTAGTTATTTACTTCCTGGTACTCCTGATAATGACAAGTATCATAATAATCAGTATAGTAAACAATATTTATCTTGTTCTTTGATTTCTAATAGAGAACTTAATACTTTTAATGGTACTAAAACTTTGTTTGTTATGGATGTAGATGATGATAATTATATTGCTTCTTCATATGTAGATGCTGTAACAGCAGATACTTCAAGACCTGATTTTAATACTCTTAAAGAAATTGATGTTAATGGAAGTAAACATTATATTAAGGTTGGCTATACAAATAATAGAAAAGAAGCAGTAACCTCTATTGGTAGTCCTAAAATGATAGAAGAATTAAGTGTAAAAAGAGAATTAAAAGATAGCGGAGAGTTATATAGATATAATAGTTTAACTAATGAAGTTGTTTTAGATAGAACAAAAACAAAAATGAGAGGAGCTATACTTTTAAGTGATGGGTGTGATTTACTATTAGAAGAATATCTTAGACTTAAGAGTCTAGGAGTAAAATTTAAATGTATTAATAAGGGATTATATAGACAGAAGAGTAATATATCACCTTATACTGATGAAGAATATAATAATTTTCTTATCTCTTTAGATAACTTAGATGATGTTATTAGAAGATATAATGTTTCTTATGAAGATTTATTTGATTTTTATCAAGAAGTTGTTATACCTATGAAATATGATGAGAGAGTAATGAATGATATTAATAAAAAGTTATCTTTCTATGGTATTGGTGCTTCTAGTGGTAGAGGTAGATAAGCACGATAGTTAACTTATAGTGAACTAAAAATGGTAAATAATGGTAAAAAATGTATACAAATAGTACATTTTTTTCTTTTTGCCATTTGTGATATAATATTTGTGATTTTATGAGAAATGTTGTCTGGGGGATGATGTTAGTGAGTTTAATTGAGAATATAGAAGAAATTAAGAAAGAAATAAGAACTAATCCTAGTAATAGTTTTGATATTATTAAGAATAATGTTCCTAAGTATACAATGTATCAATATGTTAGAGAATGTAATAAGAATAATTTGAATAATTTTGCTTTTAGATTTGGAAGAAAAAGATATACTTATGGTGAATTTATTGAACTAATTGATAGATATGCTAAAGGATTTATAGGAATGGGAATAGGTAAAGGTGATAGAGTAGCACTATTACTTCCTAATTTACCTGAATCTACAATTATTATTTATGCATTGAATAAAATAGGAGCCATTTCAGATAATATTGATCCTACTAGTAAAGAAGATAGAATGAAGTATTTTTTAGAAAAAGAAAAAATAAAAGCTATTGTATGTTTTGATAAAGTATATGAAACTGGAGTTAAACCTATTGAGGAGTATATATATAATGAACTTAATATTGATAAGGTATTAATTACTAAGATTACTGATTCTTTACCTTTGATTGAAAGTGCTTTATATAAAATGAAATGTAAAGATGAAGATGTTGTTAAGAATGTAAGTACTTTGTATGGTGGTATTAATATTCTTAATGTAAATAGATTTCTTAGAGAAAGTAGATATCAGTTAAGTTATACTAATCCATATACTGAAAATGAAATTGCTACAATATGTCATTCTTCAGGAACCACTGGTATACCAAAGACTATTCCTTCAAGTAATGAAAATGTTAACTTTATTGCTTTTCAACATCAAATATCAGACGTAGATTATAGTAATGTTAAGACATTTTTACATGTACTTCCTGGTTTTGCTCAATTTGGTTTTTCTGATTCAATGCATTTAGGACATAGTTTAGGATTAGAAATGATAGAAATACCAATATTTTCTCAAGAGAATATTATTGATATTTTACTTGATACTAAGGCTAATTGTTTATTTGGTTCACCATCTTTTTGGCTTAGATTAATAGGTGATGATAGGTACAAAGATGCTGATTTATCTTTCTTATATGAAGCTGTTTATGGTGGTGGAAGTCTTACAATAACTCAAGTGGCTAATATAAATAGATTTTTGGTAGCTCATAATGCTAAATGTCTACTTAGAACTGGTTATGGAATGAGTGAATTTAATGGTACTTGTATATTAGAGGATCCTTTTATGTCTACTCCTGGTAGTTGTGGATTTGATTTACCTGGCGGTAGTGGTATTATTATTAATCCTGATACTATGAAAGAAGTATCTACAGGTGAAAGTGGTAATTTATATTATAGTAAGGGTAGTAATCCAATATGTGAGTTTGATGGTAAGGTCTTACACGAAGTATTAAATATTAATGGAAGAGAATACATAGACACTGGCGATATAATGAGAAAAAATGCAAGAGGAGAATACTTTTTTGAAGGTAGAGCAAGTGGTATGATATGTAGATACGATGGTTATAAAGTATATCCTTGTGTGTTAGAGAATGCTATTACTAGTTCGCCATTTATAGAGGATGCTATGGTATCTGAATATTATGATAAAACAAAATTTGGAGCAATGCCACTTATATATGTTATCTTATCTAAGAATAGTAAAGCTATTGATATAAAAAGTATTATAAGTAGTATTATTGATAATTATATTTTGAGTAATAAAAATATGTCATTTCGTGATATACCTACTAAATGGAAAGTGGTAGACGAGTTACCATATACAACGGCTTTAAAGAAGGATTACAAAAAAATAAAAGATGACGGTATAAATGGAAGTGAAATTAGTATAGTTTGTCATGAGACAAATATGGGGCTTGATTACTATGATGTAATTGTACCTAATAAAAATAAAACTTTAATAAAAAAATAAAAAGGTGGTAGTAAAATGAATTTTAATTTGGGGTTAACATTTTCAGGGGTTGTTTATACGTTACTTATTATAATTATATATTTTAAAAATAAGAGAATTAAGACGAGGGAAAATAAAATATATAGTTTACTTCTTGTATCAACATTTTTAGAATTATTACTTGGATTATTTGGATATTTTTCTATTATTAATATTAGTAATATACCTTATGTTACAAGAATTATTAATGTTTTATATTTGATATCTTTAGATAGCTGGATATTATTCTTTATGTTATATGTTGTTTCAATATCTTTTGATTTTGAATCTAAAAAAATATATAAAATATTTTGGTTTGTTTATTTGACAATAGTGTTTTTAATATCAGTATTACCAATAGATTATTATTATAAAGATAATATTATGTATACTAGTGGTATGGCTGTTAATTTTACTTATTTGATTGCTGTATTGGCAGTTATAGTTATTATAATTAATTCTATTATAAATATTAAAAAACTTAGTAATAAAAAATATATTCCAATGTTTGTATTTCTTGTACTTGGTGGTATTTCTTTATTCCTTCAGATTAAGTATCCTGAATTGTTTTTAGTTGGTCCACTTGAAGTACTTGTAACTATTGTTATGTATTTTACTATTGAAAATCCTGATATGAAGGTAATTGAAGAGATACATAGAGCTAAAGAAATTAGTGATAATGCTAATGAAGAGAAGACAATGTTTTTGTATAATATGACTAATGAGATTAGAGGTATTACTAGGGATATAAATAAAGAAGCAGATATTATTTTAGATGAGACTGATAATAAAAAGATTGATGTAGAAGTTATTGATAATTCTGCGAGAGAGATAAAGGGTAGTACTGCTAGATTTACAACAATGACTAATGAAATATTAGATGTTTCTAATATGGATGGGGCTAGTATTAGGGTGTATGATGAGAAATATAATATTAGATTAATATTAGATAGTTTAATTAGTATATATAAGAAAAAATGTAATAGTAAGAATATTTCTTTTAGGAGTAATATATCTAGTGATATTCCTAAGTATTTATATGGCGATGGTATTAATTTAAAGAAAATATTAGATATTTTACTTGATAATAGTGTTAAGTATACTGATAATGGATATGTTGAGTTAGATGTTAATACTATTACTAAGAATGATATGGTTAGACTTATTATTAATATAGAGGATTCTGGTATTGGTATTGATAGTGAAAAACTTGGTAGTTTATTTGTTAATAAAAAGGATTATAAAGAAGATAATTATGATTTAAATGATACTTTATATAATGTTAAGAAGATTATTACTATGATGGGTGGTACTATTATTCCTAATAGTACATATGGTAAGGGTACTAATATGAAAATTATATTAGATCAAAAATTAGTAATAGATAATAATAAATTAGATGAATATGAAAAGAGAATTGATAAAAAAGATATTTTATATGTTGGTAGTGATGGTAAATTAATTAATAAATTACTTAAAGGTAAAGAAGTAGATTTAGAAATAATAGAACTAGGTAAAGAGGCTTTAGATAAAATAAGAGGTAATAAAAGATATGACTTAATATTACTTGATGATGATATTAAACCTCTTAGTGGATTTGTTATTATGAAGAAATTACTTATGATTAAGTCTTTTAATACTAAAGTTATATTACTTACTGGGAATAATGAATATAAAGATAGTTATAAAGAGTATGGTTTTAGTGATGTTATATTAAAACCTATAGATGAAGAAATATTTAATAATATTATAGATAAATATTTGAAATAAATTGTTAAATTATCATAAATTACTTTACAAAAGATAAAATATATTGTATTATTAATATGTTCCTTGAGCTTTGTTATTGGTACCTCTTACCATAACTAGGTCAATGGTGAAAATAAGATAAGGAGGAAAATATAATGGCTTTGAATAAAGAAGTTAAGACTAAGATTATTAAAGATTTTGCTAGAGATGAAAAAGATACAGGTTCTCCTGAAGTTCAAATAGCAATTTTAACTAATGAAATTAATGCTCTAACTGAACATCTTAAAAATAATAAACAAGATAAAGCTTCTAAAAGAGGACTTTTAATTAAAGTTGGTAAAAGAAGAAGTTTATTAAATTATCTTGTTAAGACTGATGTTAAGAGATACAGAGATGTAGTTGCAAAATTAGGATTAAGAAAATAATTATTAAAAGTAGGCACTCTTTTTTGAGTGCCTTTAATTTTAAAAAGATAACTGAAATTGGAGGTAGAAGATATGGATAAGAAAGTATTTGAGTTAGATTTTTATGGAAGAAAGATAGTAGTAGAACATGGACAAGTTGCTAAGCAAGCTGATGGGGCTGTACTTGTTAGATATGGTGATACAGTAGTACTTAGTACGGCAGTTGTTAGTAAGAGCGCTAATCTACTATCTGATTTCTTTCCACTTATGGTTTTATACCAAGAAAAATTATATTCTGTAGGTAAGATACCTGGAGGATTTATTAAGAGAGAGGGTAGACCTACTGATGCTGCTACACTAGCTGCTAGAATGATAGATAGACCTCTTAGACCATTATTCCCAGAGGATTTTAAGAATGAGGTACAAATTGTTAATACAGTGTTATCTGTAGATCAAGATAATTCACCTGAACTTACTGCTTTACTTGGATCATCACTTTGTGTATCTATTAGTAAGATACCATTTAATGGACCAGTAGCAGCAGTTAAAGTTGGTAGAATTAATGGTGAGTTTATTATTAATCCTACTGTAGAACAAGCTGAAGAGTCTGATATTGACCTTACAGTAGCAGGTACTCGCGACGCTATTAACATGGTTGAAGCTGGTGCTAGAGAGGCTTCTGAAGATGATATGCTTGAGGCTTTAATGTTTGGACATGAAGCTATTAAGAAATTAATTGCTTTTGAAGAAGAAGTTATTAAAGAGATTGGTGTTCCTACAATGGAATATGAAAAGTTAGAAATAACTTCAGAACTTAGAAGTGAAGTTGATACTTATGTAAGAGAAAGACTTGATAAGGCACTTAGAATTAAAGAAAAATTAGAAAAGTATGCCGCTATTGATAGTTTACAAGAAGAAGTAGTTGAAAAGTATAAGAATGAAAATGAAGATACTATGAAACCTGAGGAATTAAATGAATTACTTACTAAAGTGGCTTTAATATTCCATGGTATAGAATATGAATTATTTAGAAATATTGTTGTTAAAGAGAAGACTAGAGCAGATGGACGTGCTATGGACGAGATTAGACCATTATCTACTGATATTGATTTACTTCCTAGAACTCATGGTAGTGCTTTATTTACTAGGGGACAAACACAAAGTTTAGCAACAGTTACTCTTGGAGCTTTAGGAGAACATCAAATACTTGATGGTCTTGGAATTGAAGATGCTAAGAGATTTATGTTACATTATAATTTCCCACCATTCTCAGTAGGTGAAACTGGTAGATATGGGGCTCCTGGCAGAAGAGAGATTGGTCATGGGGCATTAGGAGAGAGAGCACTTTCTTATGTTATTCCTAGTGAAGAAGAATTTCCTTATACTATAAGGGTAGTTAGTGAAATACTTGAAAGTAATGGATCTAGTAGTCAGGCTACTATTTGTGCTGGTACTATGGCTCTTATGGCTGCAGGTGTTCCTATTAAGAAACCGGTAGCAGGTATTGCTATGGGACTTATTACTCATGAAGATGATTATACTATTCTTACTGATATTCAAGGAATGGAAGATCACCTTGGAGATATGGACTTTAAAGTAGCTGGTACTAGGGATGGTATTACAGCACTTCAAATGGATATTAAGATTGATGGTATCAATAGAGAAATATTAAAAGAAGCTTTAGCTCAAGCTAAGAAAGCAAGATTTGAAATATTAGATGTTATTGAGAAACAAATAGCTAAACCAAGAGAAGATGTATCTAAGTATGCTCCTAAGACTGAGGTATTTATGATTAATCCAGATAAGATTAAAGATGTTATTGGTCGTGGTGGAGAAATGATTACAAAGATTATTTTAGAATGTAGTAATGTTAATACGGTTAATGATATTAATGCTGTTAAAGTAGATCTTGAAGATGATGGTAGAGTTATTATTTATCATACTGATAGAGATATTATTAATAAGACTGCTGAAAGAATTAAAAATATTGCTAGAGAAGTAGAAATTGGTAAAACTTATACTTGTAAGGTAGTTAATGTAGAGGATTTTGGTATATTTGTTGAATTATGGCCTGGATGTGAAGGATTAATTCATGTATCTCAACTTGATACTAAGAGAGTAGATAAACCTAGTGATTTATTTAAAGTTGGAGATGAAGTTATTGCTATAGCTACTGGATATGATAAGAAGGGTAAACTTAACTTATCTAGAAAAGATTTATTAAAGAAATAGTTTTGTTTGAACTTGTCAATAAAAAGTAGACACTAAAAGAATGTGTTTGCTTTTTCTTTATCCTCTTAAGCCTAGGTCTTAAGAGGCACAAGTGAGCTTATAATCTCACTTATGAAATATTTTTGTGTACATTTGTATTATATGCCAAAACCTTGTAAATACTTGCAAATAAAGACTTTATAAAGATAATAAAAAAATAGTCATATTTTCATTGACTTTAATAGTTAAAATAATATATAATGTCTATGCGGTAATACCGATAGGGTTGTTCTCTCCTTTTTTAAATCTTTTAAGGGAGGAGTGATGCTATGCTGAAAAAACAAACAGAAATGGGGGTTTTAGTAAGTGAATGAAGTCATACTAATCATATGGCTGACTTTAATTACACTATATATTATATATAGTAGTAATCATAGATAAAAAAACGAGCACCCTTCAGGGGGTGCTCCATTTCAAACAATGGAGAGAACACCTTTTGCATTAGGTGTTACCCATTTTTATTATGGATAATTTCTCTTTCCATATACATTATATGCTATTTTAACAAAAATAGCAATAGACTTATTGAAAATAAGAAGGGTTTATGCTATACTTTAAGTGTAAGATAAAGAAAAGGAATAGATTTGTCAAAGATTTGATTGGTTAAAAGATCCCAAATAATTCGAGGGTTTTAGATTCCAATTAATTCACAAATCAACAAGAAAGGAGACCTCTCTTATGAAAAAAAGTAATAATAAAATCGTTAACTATTTGTTAATCAGGGGGGGGGCTTGTAATTCTAAATAAAATTATAAATAATATAAAGACTATAGGGAAAACTAATAGAAATATTAGTCTTTCTTTATAGTCTTTTTTGTATTAGAAAGAAGGTATTAAAATGAATAAATATAAATTATATATGATAATAGGAATAAGCAGTCTAGTGTTATCTATAGGTACTACTTTTGCTTATTATATATGGAAAAGTAGTACTAATGCTATAGTTAATTTAAATATATGTACTCCTACAATTACTTTTGCGGGTGGCTCTACGATAAATGGTGTAGATATGATACCAGTACTAACTAAAGAAGATGGAACTATCAAAGAAATTGAAGTAAAAAAGAATAGTACTTGTAATAGAGATGTAACTATGAATCTATATTTAGAATTAACTACATTTCCTACAGAATTATCTGATTCTTCATTTAAATATGAATTATATAAAAATAGTGAAACTATGGCTATAGCAAGTGGTAACTTTGCTAATAAAAAAGAAGGAGATACAATAACACTTTTATCTAATCAAATATTAAATACAAGTAAAGATACATATACATTATATATTTATATAGATGGTAATGTTGATAATCCAGGTACTATGGCAGGAAAAAACTTCTTATTTAAGTTATGGGGCTCAGGAGAAGGAGCAATATATAAAGAGAATGTAATAACCACTTCAGATAATCCAAGTGCTAGTACATCAAAGTTTTTTAATACCGAAGTAATGAGAGAAGAGATACAATCACTTACTATTGCTGAAGATAACACAGTACCAGATACACCAGGAGTAATATCAAAAGATATATCACAAAATCAAGATGAAACAGTAATGTTATGGTATACACCAAAAGAAGTAACATCAAGTGATGGAAGTACAAAAACAATGTATGATATGTGGATAGGTGGAGAAAATGGAGTATTACAAACAGGAACAAATGCTTCAGGTATGTTTGCTTATCTAACAAATGTCGAAAAATTAGACTTATCTAAGTTAGATACATCATATATAACAAATATGTCTAGAATGTTCTATAATAGCTCAGGGCTAAAAAGTATAAACTTATCTAACTTTAATACTAGTAATGTTACTAATATGAATTATATGTTTAGTGAATGTAATAATTTGTTATCCTTAGACTTGAGTAATTTTGATACAAGTAAAGTAACTGCAATGGTGGGAATGTTTCAAAATGATACAAATCTAAGTAGTATCAATTTTGGTAGTGATTTTAATACAGAAAAAGTTACTACTATGATAGCGATGTTTTCTTTATGTAAAAAATTAAGTTATATAGATTTATCAGAATTTAATACTAGTAATGTAACAAATATGCAGAGCATGTTTTATTATTGTGAAAGTTTACAATCTTTAGATTTAAGTAATTTTGATACTTCAAAAGTAACTACTATGTATGCCATGTTTATGAATTGCATTAATTTAAAAGAACTAGATTTAAGTAATTTTAATACTAGTAATGTAACAAATATGCAAAGTATGTTTTATCAATGCAGAAGACTTGAAGATTTAAACTTGGGTAGTTTTGATACAAGTAAATTAACTACTATTAATTATATATTTAATAACTGTATTTCTTTAAAAAATCTTGATATTAGAAATGCTGAATTGTCTAAAGTTCAGAGTAAAATTGTTCCTTACTATGGAATTAAGAATACAGCAACAATATATGTTAAAAATAGTACTGAAAAAGAATATATGAAAAGTAATATATCTAATGCAATAGAAGATAATATAATAATTATTAATGGATAAGAACTAATATTTAATTTTAGTTCTTATTGACTTATATCATTTTTGATATTATAATGATTGCATATTAAGGCTCAAACTCGGAAGAGATATTTTAGTTTGTTTATTTGGATATTAATTGGAGCAAAATATTTATGAAAGGAGAGAAGAGATAAAGTAACAACACATCACAAATGTTTATGATTGCTACAAAACTAAAAACAATATATGTATCTAATTTATGGAACACATCAAATGTGACTAATTCTACCAATATGTTTCATTCTTGTACTTCTTTATCTGGAGCAGTATCATACGATAATACAAAAAAAGATGTAAGTATGGCTAATTATACTACAGGATACTTAACTTATAAAGCAAATACTAATTAGGAAGATAGGTAATATCTTTCTTTTTAAGTATATAGATATGGCTTATATATAATAGACTTTATTTTAAGACTTAGAATAAGGCTTGAAATAACACTAAAAGACCTTGGCTTTTAGTGAATAGTAAATAATGTAAAATAACAAAAAAGATATTGCTTTATTAGTTAAAATATAGTACAATTAAAGTGTAAATAAAGAGTAGGCGGAGGATATAGAATGATAAAATTAAACAGAAAAGGTCAAACTTTAGTTGAATATGTACTTATAATAGTTTTAATTACTGTTGTTGCAATAGGAGCAGTTAAAATATTTGGAGGATATCTTCAAGATGCAATAACTAAGGTTGGATGTAATATATCCGGTAAAGAGTATGTTGAAGGTGAAAAAGTAGGTGGTGCCTACTGTGCTGGAGACGAAAATAAATTATTTGAATAATAGAATATAAATCGACATAGTATTTATGTTCTTTTTTTTATAATTAATATATGGAAATGTATATTGATTTATTTTTTATATTTAATGTTATTATGGACTATATTATTATTATGTCTACTAGTATTTTACTTAAAAGAAGAACTAGTTATATTAGAATGATATTATCTTCTCTAATTGGAGGTATATCTTCACTAGTACTATTTACTTCTCTTAATAAGATAGTTATAGAAATTGTTAGTATTGTTATTATGGTACTTATTTCTTTTGGATATAAAGGTATTAGATATTTAATTAATAATATTTTATATATGTATATTCTTAGTACCTTACTCGGAGGTATTATATATTTGTTTAATATTAAAGTATCTAATAGTATGTTTCTTACTTATTTAATTATTATAGTTATTAGTATAGAGATTATGATTCTATATATAAAAGAAAATAAGAAAATGAGAAGTATTTATAATAATTATTATAAGGTAGACATATATTTTAAGGATAGAGAAAAATTATCTTTAATAGGATTTGTTGATACTGGTAATAATTTATATGATCCATATAAAAAAAGACCTGTTATTATAGTTCATAATAAGTATATTAAAGAAGATAAATATATTTTAGTTCCATATCATACAATAAATGGTAATGGACTACTTAAATGTATTAAACCTGATATTATTTTTATTGATGGTATAGGATATAAAGGTAATGTTCTAATTGGGTTTTCTGATAGTTTTAATTTTGGTGATGGAGTAGATGTAATACTACATAAAGATATAATGAGAGGATGATAATATGTTAAAATTACTTAAAAGAATTATTGCTAGACTTAATTATTTATTTTTTGTAGGTAGTACTGATATATTACCAGAACCTTTAAGTAAAGAAGAAGAAGAAAGATATGTTAATATGTTTTTAAATGGTGATATGACCGCAAGAGATAAACTTATTGAACATAATCTTAGATTAGTAGTATTTTTAGCTAAGAAGTATGAAAATACGAAGATTGATTTAGAAGACTTAGTATCTATTGGTACTATAGGTCTTATTAAAGGAGTTAATACTTTTCAAAATGATAAGAATATTAAACTAGCTACTTATGCTTCAAGATGTATTGATAATGAAATACTTATGTATCTTAGAAAGACGAAGAAAAAGAGAACTGAAGTCTCTTTTGAGGATTCTTTATCTTTTGATTCTGAAGGTAATGAACTTCACTTAGAGGATGTTCTTGGTACTGATGATAATATTGTTACTAAGCCTATTGAAGATGAACTTGATAAGAAACTTATGTACAAAGAAGTATCTAAATTAGGTAAGAGAGATAAAGAAATTATTGAACTTAGATATGGTCTTAATGGTAAGAAAGAAATGACTCAAAAGGAAGTAGCTAATATGCTTGGTATATCACAGTCTTACATTTCAAGAATAGAAAAGAAAGTTATTAAGAAATTATCTAGTATTATTAAGTTATAAAAAAGAGCCTAGGCTCTTTTTATAGTTCTTCATCTTCATATATAGATTTTTTACTTTCTTTATTTAAACTAATTGATAATACTTCTTTCTTACTAGATAATTCATTCATTAGATTTTTAGTTAGTTTATCATTTAAAGCATTATCTAGTATGTAGATACTTAGTTTTTTATCATTATTATCAAGAGTAGTTATTTCTGTACTATCTATTCTTCCTTCATTATCTTTAATTACTTCTTTAGTTAATTCTTGTAATTTATCTAAGTCTTTTTTATCACAAGTAATACTAAAGTGATATACATTATAAGTTCCTTTACCGCTTAAAAGATTAATTCGACGATTGAGACTTCTTAAAACAATATTGGTAAAGAGAATGAATAGTGTACCAGTAGCGGCTTCAAAAAGAAGATTTGCCGCACAAAGAATACCAATAGCCGCACTACACCAAAGCGTAGCTGCGGTAGTTAGTCCTTTAACATTTTTGGAGTCTTTTATAATTACTCCTGCTCCTAGAAAACCAATACCGGCAACTACTTGAGCCGCTATTCTAGTAGTATCACTCTTAGGAAACTCAAAAGAGAAGTTTACAAATAAGAAAGAACCTAAACTAACTAATATAACAGTTCTAAGTCCGGCCTTTCTTCCTCTAAACTGCCTTTCAACACCAATACAAGCACTAAGTAAAAAGCAAACTAATATTTTTAGTAAAAATTCAATATGATAATCCATTTTTATTCTCCTATCAATAATATTATAGCATGGATATTTCAAGATGTAAATTAATGAGATAAAAATTCTTGATAAATATTTAGCAATATAGTATAATAATATTGTATTAGATAAGAAGGAGATATGTATGAAAGAATTTTTTAAGAAGATTAAAAATTGGGCTAATAGAAATAAAGGATTGGCTATTATTATTGCTTTAACAATAGTATTATTATTAATATTATTAATTATATTTTTGCAAATGTTAATTGGAGGTTCTTCTGATAAGTATGGTAATAGATTAGATGGTATAGATAAAGTTAAGATTAGTAATGAAACATTTGAAGGTGTTAAAAAGGAAGTTACTGATACAGAACTTACTGAAGATGTAAGTACTAGAGTACAAGGTAAGATAGTTTATACCACTATTACATTAAAGAGTGATACTTCAAAAGATAAGGCTAAAGAGATCGCTAGTGCTACTCTTGATAACTATAGTGAAGATGAACTTAAGTTTTATGATTTCTCATTTTTCTTAAAATGGAAAGGTGAAGAAGGGGATACTGTTGTTACTGGTAATAAACATCATAGTTTAGATAGTATTACTTGGACAAATAATTAGGAGATAGATTATGAAGAAAAGAAATAATAAGACAATAGTTTTAATTGTTATCGGAATATTTTTTGTAGTATTATTTGGTATATTTATACTTAACTATAGCAAAGATGATGCTAGTTTTTCAATATTAGAGAAAAAATGGATAAGTGATAACACTAGTAATATTATTGATGTTAGTGTATATAATGATGTTCCTGTTTATGGTAATAAAGGTAAGGGAGTTATATTTGATTTATTAAATGATTTTACTGATAAATATAAAATTAATTTTAATAAAGTTTCTTATCTTAGTAGTTCTAGTTCTAATTTAAAGACTACAGCATTTAGAATATTAAATAGTAATACAGAAATTACTGATAATGATATTTTACTTTATGAAGATAGCTATGTTTTGGTTACTAATAGAGATGACGCTTATATTGATAGAATAACTGATATTGATGGTATTGAGATTGCAGTATTATCTTCAGATATTGGTTTTGTATCTAGTTATTTGAGTGATGCTAAAAAGGTTAGCTATGTATCTAAAGATAGTTTAGAAGAAATAGAAACTTCAATTAAGAATAAAGAAGTAGAATATGCAATGATACCTTATAATATGAATTTAGATTTTATATTAGAGAATGATTTAAATATTGTATATCATTTAAATGATATTGCTAAGAAGTATGTACTTACTATTGAAAATAAGACTTTCTTAAATATTATGAAAAAATTTTATAAAGAATTTGGTACTACTATGCAGACTGATTCTTATAAAGAACACTTTTTAGATGAATATTTCTTAGATAAGAATATTAGTGAAGCAGATAGAATGGGATATAATGCTAGTTCTTATACTGTTGGTTATATTACTTATATGCCATATACTGATACTGAAGAGAAAGAACTAGTAGGTACTTTATCTAATTATTTAAGTGGATTTGAAGATATATATGCAGTGGACTTTAAACTTAAGGCTTATGATAGTATTGAACTATTAAAGAAAGATTTATCTAATGGTACTATAGATGTTGCTTTTGCTAACTTTAATACTAATGGTATGAATATTGATACTTTATATACTCCTTCATTATTTAAAGAAGAATATGTTGTTTTATCTAAAGATAAATTTGTAGTTAATTCTATTAAGAGTCTTAGAGATAAAGAGGTATCTATATTAAAAGATAGTTATATTAATGATTTAGTTACTGCGAGTGGTATTAAATATAAGGCTTATAATAATACTGATGATTTAATTAGAAATGTTAGTAGTGATACTGTATTAGTAATTGATAAAGATACTTATGAATATTATAGGGCTAGAAAACTTAATGATTTTAATGAACTATATAGAGGAGTACTTCCTTATCAATATAAATTCGTAATTAGAGATGTTAATAAAAATACTTTATTTGCAGATATGTTTAGTTATTATGTATCTACGGTTAATTATGATGAAGTTAGATTTAATTATAATACTAGTACTAAGTTATATGATTATACACTACTTATTACTTTCCTTATTACTTTATTTGTTATTCTTTTAGCTATTTTCTTAGTATTTATAATTAAGAAAAAGAAAAATAAAAATGATATTATTATTACTAATAATGATAAGTTAAGATATATTGATGCGATGACTTCTTTGAAGAATAGAACTTATTTAAATAGTAAAATTAAAGAATGGGATGAGAATGTTATATATCCTCAGGGATTTGTAGTAGTAGACCTTAATAATATTAAATATATTAATGATAATAAAGGTCATGAAGAAGGAGATACTGTTATTAAGAAGGCTGCAAGTATTCTTATAGTTAATCAGGATGCTAATACAGATATTATTAGAACTGATGGTACAGAATTCTTAATATATATGGTAGGATATAGTGAGAAAGATGTTGTAGCATATACTAGAAAGATATATAAGGAACTTAAAGAATTACCTTATGGATTTGGAGCTACTATTGGATATAGTATGATAATGGATGATGTTAAGACAGTAGATGACGCTATTAATGAGGCTACAATTGATATGAGAAATAAAAAAGAAAATCATTAGGTGATTTAAATGAAAAATATTAAAAAGTATTTTAAGAAGATAATTGAAATTCTAAGTTTGAAAGAACTTAGAATTTTACCTGCTTATTTAGCCTATAGTTTTGTACTGGCTAGTATTCCTTTGTTTACAATAATTGTTATAGTGGCTGGTAGATTTAATATATCTATTGATACAGTAATTAATTTGGTTAATGATGTACTTCCTGGGTATGTTAGTACTACTATTACTAATGTTATATCTGGTAAGAATTATGACTTATCTATTGGATTTTTAAACCTTATTACTTTCTTTTTAGCGATAAAGGGTACTTATTCAATTATTAATGCTTCGAATAATTTATATAAGATAGATAAGACTTCGCCAGTTAAAGATATACTTAAATCTGTATTGATACTATGTATTATTATTGGGATATTGTTATTCTTAATTATTGTACCAATACTTGGTGATAAGATACTAGAACTATTTAGAAATTATAATCTATTTAAAGATATTATTGATAACTTGGTGCTTATATATAGAGCTATTAGATGGCCTTTAACTTTCTTAATGATATTCTTTAGTGTTAAATTAATATATGTACTAGCACCATCCGTTAAAGTAAAGGGTAGTGATACTACTATTGGGGCATTTATTACCACTATTGGATGGATACTATTTACTTTGATATTTGGATATTATATTAAGTATTTTAGTAAGTATGATATTATATATGGAGGACTATCTAGTATAACAGTGTTATTAATATGGATTTATGCTTTATGTTTTATATTAGTACTTGGTATTGTTATTAATACTCTTAAGTATAATAAATAATATTTTTGTTATAATATGTATGGATACATTAAATAGTATTACTTAGTATCCATTCACAGACTATTATTAAAATAATATAGTAATACTATTGTCTCCTTATAATGGAGTCTTATGACTTAAGTGAGTTTAAAGCTCACTTTTTATTTTGGTTTACACTTGGAATAAAAAATAATTATAATATGTAGAAAAATGTCTAAAAAAATGTTATAATGTATAAGAGGTAGTGTATATGAAGAGAATTTTATTTACAATTATATTATTTTTATCTTTTTGTATTAGTGTTAATGCTCTTACAGGATATGCTTATTGTCCTGATGATGAAGAACCTATTAATATGAGAAAGGGACCAAGTACAAGTAGTGATTTGATAGGAAGCGGTATTACTTGTAATGATACTGTAGAAATATTAAACGAAAATCCTGGAAGTGATTGGTACCAAATAAAATATAAAGATTTAACTGGATATGCCTCAAAAAAATATATAAAATTAAATAAAACTGTAGAAGAAGATGGCAAAGTAATATGCATTGAAGATACTTCACCATTACAAATGTATAGTGATTTAAATAGAAAAAATAAAATTAATGGTGGTGCACTTAGTTGTGGTACTAAGGTAAAAATACTTGATAGAAATGCTGGCCCTGATGGTAAAAAAATATGTTCCACTAGTTTATATAAAATAAAATATGGTAATTTAGAAGGATATGTCTGTGGTAAGTATATTGAAAAAGATGCAAGTAGTATAGATTTAAATACTGATGATTTAAAGAAATATCGTGAAGAACTTAGTAAGATATTTCCAGAAAGTTATTTGGATGATTTAGTGAAATTACATGCTATGTATCCCAACTGGGAGTTCCGTGCTTTTAATACTGGATTAGATTGGAATACTGTTATTGAAAATGAGAGCGTAGCAGGGAGAAACTTAGTTTGGTATAGTTATGGTGAAGGTTATCGTAGCAAAGAATCTTATAGTTATAATTATGCTACTGATGAGTACTATAGACATTATAAAGAGGTTAATTGGTGGTATGCTTCGCCAGAAGCAGTAGCTTACTATATGGATCCAAGAAATTATTTAGATACTAAAAGTATATTTGCTTTTGAATCTTTATCTTATGAGTCTTCTTTTCAAACCAGTAATATTGTAGATAAAGTACTTGGCAATACTTTTATGCCAAATGTTTATAAGAAATATAGTAGTAATCCTTATACAGATGCCTTTATGGATGCTGCGAGTACATATGGAGTTAGTCCTGTTCATTTAGCAAGTAGAATAAGACAGGAACAAGGTATTAATGGTTCTTCGACAGGTCTTGGTACTTATAAGGGCTATGAAAACATATTTAACTTTTATAATATAAAGGCTGTTGGTAATGATCCATCAGTGGCATTATTATGGGCTAAGGGTGGAGCAAATGGTACTTTAACATCTTATGGTAGACCTTGGAATAGTCCTTATAAGTCTATTGTTGGTGGCGCTAAATTCTTAGGTGAAGGTTATATTAATATTGGACAAAATACTTTGTATTTTGAAAAGTTTGATGTTTCAAGAAGTAGTGGCCACTATACACATCAATATATGCAAAACCTAACTGCTCCTTTGTCGGAGGCTTCTACTACTTATAATAGTTATAGTGGAATTAATGGTCTTTTCGATGAATCTTTAGTATTTATTATACCGATATATAAAAATATGCCTAATACTAAAGTAGAGACACCTTCTAATAAGAATCCTAATAGTTATTTAAAGATTATTAAAGTTAATGGTAAAGAAGTAGATGGCTTTGCTTATGATAAGCTTAACTATAATATAGAAGCTGATACTGGAGTAAGCAGTGTTAAGATTGAGGCTACATCAATTAATAATAAGGCAAGTATTAATGGACTTGGTACTATTAAATTAGAGAATGGTGACAATAAAATAAGTATTAAGGTAACTGCAGAAAATGGTAATGTAACTAATTATGTTTTGGTTATTAATAAGAAAGAAAAAGAAGAAAATATTGAGATACCTGATAGTAATACTATTACTAATATTATTATAGATAATACTAATTTAGTATTTAATAAAGATACTTTGAAATATGATATAGAGACTGCTTTTACTAATAGTAAATTAAGTATTAAATATTATATAGGTAATGATATTAATACTAAAGAAATAGACTTAATAGTAGGAAAGAATATTGTTAATATTGGTAAGTATACAATAAATATTACTAGAAGTGATATAGCTATTGGTACTGCGCTTAATAATTCTGGTATTAAATATAATAATAGTTATATATATGGAATTAGTTTAAATACTGGTACTGATAGTTTAATTAATAATGTTAAGAAGATTAGTGATACTTTATCTATTTCTATTAAAGATAATAATGGTAATAATTCTTCAATATTTAAGACTGGTGATAAAGTTAATATTAAGTCTTCCAAAGAAGAAAAGAATTATGAAGTACTTATATATGGTGATGTTAATGGTGATGGTGTTATAGATAAACTTGATTATTTAGCAATACTTAGACACTATTATGGTTATAAGAAATATGATGGAGTATATAAAGAGGCTGCTGATGTTAATAAAGATGGTGTAGTAGATAAACTTGATTATTTAGCAGTACTTAGAGACTATTATGGATATAAAAAGATAGTACAGTAAAGGAGTAAAAATGAAAAAGAAATATATTATTGTTAGTTTAATTAGTTTTATATTATTTAGCAGTGTAGTAAGTGCTGCGAGTGTTAGTATTAAAGCAAGTAATACTTCAATAACTAGAGGTAATAGTGTAACTGTAACTGCTACTGTTAGTAGTGATAGTCCTCTAGTAAGTATCGAAGGTACACTTATGTGTAAAGGGGCTGGAGTATCTTCTGGAGTAGATATGGCTTTTGATGATAGTAGTAATAGTGTTTATTCTAAGTCATATAGTACAACAGTTAAACCTAGTAGTTCTGGTACAATATCTTGTAGTGTTACTTCAAGTAGAATTACGAATATGGCTAGTGATAGCTGGCAAAATCTAGGAGATAAAACAATTAGTATTAAAGTTAGTGAACCAGTATATATACCTCCAAAAACTTATAGTAGTAATAACTATTTAAAATCTTTGGAAATTGAAGGTTATACTATTGATTTTAATAAAGATACTAATGAGTATAGTATTGAAGTACCTAATGGTACTGAAAAAGTTAATATTAAAACTTCTTTAGAGGATACTAAGGCTAAAGTATCTGGTGATGGAGAAGTTAGTATTAGTGAAGGTACTAATAAGTTAGAAGTAAAAGTAACTGCAGAAAATGGTAATGAGAGAGTTTATATTATTAATGTTACTGTTAAGGAGTTAGATCCAATTGAAGTGACTATTAATAAAAAGAAATATACAATAGTTAGAAAAGAAGGTGTAATTGAGAATATTCCAGAAAATTATGAAAAGTCTTCAATTAAGATAGGAGAGGATGATATTCTTTGCTATAAAAATACTAAGACTAATAATATATTAATAGGTCTTAAGGATGAAAAGGGAGAAGCTAAGTTCTATTCTTATGATGAAAAGACTAAGAAATATACTTCATATAATGGATATAAAATAGGAGGATTATATTTAAATATTATTACTATGCCAAATGATAAAATACCAAGTGGTTATTCTAAAGTATCATTTAAATATGAAAATAATAAGTTAGATGGATATCAATTAATTGATAAGCGTGGTACTTATGCTGCTGATGAAAGTGTTAAAGGTAGTGATTTTTACTTATTATATGCTGTTAATGAAACTACTGGAGAAACTAGTACTTATGTTTATGATAAACTAGAGGGCACTATTCAGAGATTTAATACTAATATGATGCTTGCTTATAAGGAGAAGGCTGATAGCTATTTATTATATTTCTTACTATCTTTAGTAGTACTTGCTACGACTATTATTACATTTATTATCGTTTTAATGAAGAAAAAGAAGCATAAAACTAAATTTGCTTAATATAATATAGTATCATTATGATTAATGAGAAAGAGAAACATAAGTGTTTTATGCTTCTCTTTTTTAATTCTATAATGCTTCGTAAGAAAGACCTTAGGCTTTCTTGCGCCTTTAGAGACTACTGCCCGATGTAATAAATCATCTATATATATTTTTAAATGGTAAAGTTCCATATTATTTTAATATCCCTTGAACTTACCTCCTCATCATAGCTTCCTATGAGAATTTTATCAATAAAATCTTCAACAATTTCAATAGATAATTCTTCTATATGTCTGTACTTTTTAAAGATATTCTTTTTAGCTTTTATCGTTTCTTTTTTTGCTAGTGTAGATGATATTTCTTTCTTCACTATTTTTTGTCGTTTTTCTAACTTTTCGTTATCATTTTTATACTTATTCATTAATATTAAAAACTCTTTTTCTCTTAGTATCCCATTTGTACGATCTTCATATAGTTTTTGAAAATATGTACTTTTACCTTGTAATTCCTTATTAATACTTTGTAATTCTTTTTCTAATGAATTTAATTTATCTTTGTATAAATCTTACATTCCATTCGTGAAATAAGTTATGAATGTACTTTTCTACAAGTTCCATATCACGAGCAAATCTAGCTTGCGTTTTGCATAAAACAATATCAACATTACCGTTTTTACATTCTTCAATCATTCTGTTAAAATCAGGCCTTGTAGCGTCAGATCCAGACCAATCATCATCATTATAAACACCAACAACTTTAAAGCCTTGTTCTATAGCATAATCCCTTAACATTATTTCTTGATTCTTGATACTTTGTGATAATTCTTCTTTTGATAGTTTGTTTTTATCTTCATCTGATAATCTTAAATATAACACCGTTCTAAAAGAATGCTTATTGTTCATGATTTATTCCCCGGGTGCCTATTTTCGATTCTCTTAATATACTTAAAATATTTTTTGTTAAAAATGGTTTTTAAAAATGGTTTTTAAATCTTTTTTAGTGGGTTTTTCTATATTAGTGATAAATTCTTCACTATAATTAAATCTTATATAATTAATTTTTTCCCCTTTTTTATTCTTTTGTTCTTTCAAATTACCCCCCTTAATATAAATAAAAAAACTATATTAATAGTTCCTAATTTAACTTATGAGATAAAATTAAATTTGATAACTAAATCATAGCTTTAATATTGTTTATACATTATTATCATAATGATAATTTAATTTATTAAATAAGTCATTATATTTTAAAAATAAATTAAAATATTCTTTCTTATGAAATTTTTGATTATTCTTATATCTTTTATCAACTTTATTTTTCAATATTTCTATATTATTATTACATTTATCATACATTAAAATTATTTGTACCAGATAGTTTTCGTCATCATCAATAACAATTTCAAGTTTATTAATTAAATCAGATGTACCATTTTTACTTTGTAGTCTTTTAATTGCAAAAACAACATTTAACAGAAAATAAACCTTTGTTTTTTCAAAAGAAAAAATAAGCAGAACATAATAAAAAAATTGATAATATTAACAGAGAAATATTTAATTACTTTAAAAGTTTAAAAAAAAAAATTGATTTAATAGCAATAACTGATGAAACAATTTACAATTAGATTATTAATTTAAAAATGTCAAATGTGTCAAGCAATACAAAAGAATTAAAAAAAATATGATATAATTATACTATATGAAATTGGAGGTTTAGTATTATATGGATATAAATACAAGATTAGAAAATGAAGTTTTATTTGATTCTCAAAGTTCAAAAGGTAAAAATAGAATTATAGCATTAAATGAGAAAGGAATATTTACAGTAGAAGATTTTATAAATTGTGATATTACTAATATAACAAAAACTTCTTATATTAGAAGTCATTACATAGCAATTCAATATGCTTTAAAATATAAATATAAAGGTGAACCTTTAGTGACGGATGTATTATTAGATAGAAATTTTAGAGTTCCCCGTAGTAAAATTGCTTTGGATAGTCATTACGATTTTTATATTCGTAATATGACAAAATTAGGATTTGAAAATTATTCGACGTCGCAGATTGGGAAAAAAATATTAGTAAATAAAATGAAAGAAAATGATGATTATTATCAACACAGAATAGCAGCAAATGGAGGCATTAAACAAGAATATTATAATGTATCAATGATGGAAATTTTAAAAGTTAAAGCACAGTCTGGAGATAAGCTAGCTCAATTTTATGTCGATTATCAAGAACAAAAGAGTCTTGAAGAAGGACAACAAAAATCCAACACTGAAATATTAGAAAAATTAAAAAATGAAATAGTTTCATTAACAACTCAAAGAGATAAGCTTGATGAGAAAATTTGTCAACTTACAGAAAAAGTACAAAAACTCGAAGGGGGAAATATTTCTAATGGAAGAAAATAATGTTGATATTGAGAAAGTAAAGCAAATAATTCAAAAATTAAAAATTGAAATTCTCGAAAAAGAAGATAAAATCAATGAGTTATTAAAAATAATTAATGATGAGGTCGACGAGAAATCGGAAGAAATTTAAAGCTGCTAAATTAATGGCACTACAAATAAATATAGTACAATTATAGTGTGTTTAATGGGAGAAAATAATAATGTATGAGAAAGACAATTAATATCACAAATTTTAAGTACATATACCCCACAAGAACAAGCTGAATCACATAAGAAAAAATAAAATATTAAAAATTAAGGAGGTTGATTTTATGTTTAAAATAGCAAAATTAGAAAAAGTTAATAATGAAAAAGTTATTATTAATTTAGCTACATAAGAACAAAGGCAATATGAAAATGGCAAAAAAGTATCATTTGAGTTTAATACCTTAACTTTTGATGTTTCTGGAGATGATTATTCATTTGGCTTTGATTTGAATTGTAGATTAGAAAAGTTATTAGAAATACCAATGAATGAAACTATAGATTTTAAAGATTATATTTTTGGCGGTGAAACTTGGTTAAATGTTAAAGGATTAAATGGTGTTGAGCCGGAAATGGATATTAAAATAACTAGGTATTTAAAAAATAGATTTATTATCTTTTTAACATTTTATACTGATTATAGTTATGACGAAAATGACTATTCTGGAATGATTGAATTTACATTTAATTTAGATGATTATTTAGGCGGTGAAAATAAATGAGTTTAGTTAACAATGAAGAATTAAAAAATTTAACAAATACAACAAATGGGAGTATAAATAAACAAGTTGTTGATTTCGCTAAAAACATTTTATTTTCACAATTAAAAAGTTATATTTCAGATGAAAAACAATATAAAATAATTAATGATAAAATATCAAATATGAAAATAGAGTTATTATCAAGTCCTAATTTTAAAGATAAATTTTATGAAAGTAATGGCAAAGGTTTTTTACCAGCTGCTTTTGTATATGGAGGTATTATTTATTTTAGAAATGATATAAATTTTGATATTAATGATTTTCATAACTTAATTCACGAAATGTTACACATCATATCTGAAAATGGTGAAAAACATGGACTATTACAACTTAACAAAGAAAAAAATTATATGTATGGTAGAGGATTAAATGAAGCATTTACAGAATATCTAACATCATTAGTATTGGAAGATAATTTTAGAGGTTATTCAAAAGATTTTGAATATATAATTCAGTTATTTATGATTTTAACGAATTTAGATATAAATGACTTATTTAGTTTATATATTTCAAAGGAAGAATGGCTAACTGATGAGATAATAGATACATTTAATCCTAATGATAATGAATTGGTTGGATTGATAGTTGAATATGATAATATGTTGGATCCAAATGAAAAACTTAATCCTAATAATGTATTACAATTTTTATTCAATTCAATTAAAATAAAAATTAATAACAATGAAAAATTAGATACTGAAGGATTACAAGAATTATTAAGAGAGTATTATAACTATTATTACGATATGGATCGTGATTTAGAAGTATCTACTAAGACAGGTATGGCTGAAATATTAGATATTTTAGGCCCTTATAAACATAAGATGAGCCGCTAATATTGTAAAAAGATGTAAAATAATTTATAATATATATGAGGAGGTATCGTTTATGTATGAATCAGAATTGGTTGATATTTTAGTTGGCATTAGTGAAGGCAATTATATAGTAGAACAAAGACAAGTTCAAAAAGGCAGTAAGCAAGCCGAAGAAGCTAAACAAGTTATGGCAGTATTAGCTTATAGAGGAATGAAAGAAGGAAGCGCTATTTATAGAAAAGTTGGAAAAAGTTTTATGCAATTACACCCTGAAGTTGATTATCCAATGATATTAGAATTAGTAAAAACTTTTCAAGCTGAAGAAAGTCATTCTAGATCAAAATAAAGAAAGGAGAATATTATTGTGGAAAATGAAAATCAAAAGTTAAAAGAAGAAATATTAGATAAAGTGGAAGACATTGATTATAATAAGGTTAGTCCATTTACTAGAGATACGACAATACAAAGAAAAGCTAGTGAAATTCAAAAAAAGATAAAAGCAGAACAACAAACGCGAAATTATACAGATGATAGATTTGAAAGAGTTTCTGATAGAAGGTTTTACGAAGAAAATCATTTACCAATTCCAGATAGTTTAAAAAAAGCTGAAGAAAGAGCTCAACAAAAGAAAGAACTTGAAGCATTAAAGAAAAAAATTGAATCAAAACTTGCTGAAAACAGTTCATTAAGTCAAGGAAAAGGTCGTTAGAATATTGACACAATTTGACAAAACCCCTTAAATGTGCTATAATTTAACCAGTTGTGAAACAGTGGGGGTTGCAAAATAACTAAATAAGCATAATAGTAATCTCATTGTTTCTACAATGAGATTTTTTTAGGGGGAATTTAAAATGGAAGGAAGAACAAAATTTAACTACGGTTATAATAGTGGATTAATTACTATGAAGGATATTAATTATATGTTTAATATAATTAATTCCAATTTAAGTGAAGAAGAAAAAGCTATAAAATTATATTCTTTTTGTAATCTACATAGTTTGATAAGTAATAGAGATCTTTATAATACTTTGGAATTGGAACAAGTAGAAAAATTTAAAGAATTAATAAGAGTTTATAGAAATTATGAAGCTAAAGGTTTATTTAAAAGTGCTAAAAATCCTTATAAATGTACTTTAGAAGAAATTGCATTAAGATTAAAAAAAATAAATTCAGTATTTGAAATTATGAATTCTGAAGCTAAAGATTATGCTAAAGTAGAACAATTATTATCACTATTTAAAAGTGCTGAAGAATTTAGAAAATCTTATGCCTTATTTAACAAATATGGTAAAAAAGATGAGCGTTTAAGTTCGGCTAGAATTGCACTTGATAACTTTGATTTATTATACGCTAAATTTAAAGAATATGAAGCTAAAGGTATTATTGATAATGTTAGATATGTATTAGGTATTCAAGACTATTTACAAAATTATAAGTATGCTAAATTTGCAATAGGACACTATATTGAATCATCAGAAAGTTATAAAGAAAGTGAATTTTTATCAGAATTAGGATTAGATAAAGACACATTTAACTTCTGTGTTTCAACAATAGAAGAATTAGATGTTGATTTATATAGGCAATTTTTAGAAAAGAAAGAAATTAATAATAAAATTCGTTGTGTAAAAAATGCTGAAACAATTACTAATTTAGCAAATGGTATTAATACTGGTATCTTATCAAACGGAACACAATTTGATTTGTTAGAATTTACAAAAAGAATACCATTTAAGAAAAGTAATAACTTTACCGTTGTACTAATAGATTTTATGAAAAGAAATAATCCACAAGATATGAATACAATTATAAGATACATATATGGTAATGGATTAAACACACCATCAGCTTTTGCACCATTAGATTTAAAAGGAATATATACTACTAAAACAACTATAAATGGTGTAGAAATAACAAATACCGATAATGATATTATTATAGACTATTTAACAGTTAATAATATACCATTAATTCACAAAACCTATGTACTTGCTAGAACAAAATATCTAAATGGTGAAATCACAGCCGAAATGGTACAAAAACAAAAAGAACAATTAGAATTAAATAAAATTCCAACAAAAGTGTTGATACCGAGTAAAAAATAAATTTAATAGGAGGATAAAAAATGGAAAAATATTTAAGCTTATTAATAGAACAATTTAAACAAGCTAATAACATTAAAAATGTTGACATTAATTCTCAAGTTTTTATATCAGAGTTTTCAGAGTGGATCAAATTGAGACAAGATGTAAGTAAAAAATATTTAGCATTATTAGAGTATATGGAATTATCAAACTTTGCTGACTGTGATACTGCTGAAGTTGGTAAAGGTAGATATGATACTATTGTAAAACCGTTTAATACTACAATTATTACACCACATATATCAGGACTGGAAACACTAGGAAATGAACGCATAATAAATGCTGAACTTGTAGTTATGGGAGAAACACCTGTGTTATTTGGTGCTAATAAAAATGGTAAACCAATATCTTTATCATCTAATTTAACATTTATGACCCAGAATCCTTATACAACTATTGAAATAAGAAACTGGGAAGATTTACATAATAGTGGTGAAAGTGATATTATTGTAGGTGTTTATGGTAGTATATATGATAAAGATATAGAATCAAAATTAAAGCAAATACAAGAATTAGAAGAAAAACTAAACGGATCATATATAAGAGAAGACGCTGCTATTGGTGATACTTATTCTTATGCTATTGCTAGTAAAAGAAAAGTTAAAACACTTGTTAAGACTAAAACACTTGTTAAGACTAAAACACTTGTTAAGACTCATATACATACGAGGTAATTAATTATTATGGATAGATTTTCAAAAGTAATTACGACTAATGAGATGAGTATTAAAGCTGAACTTCCCCTACCTAATAGACCAAAATATTCAAGATTAGATATTTCTTTTGATAAGTTTAATGAATTCATTAATAGATATTTATCAGAAAGTATTAGATTGCCATTACTACAAGCTACTATCTATGATGAAGCTGTTATTACATCACAAGAAGATTTTAATTTAAGATACCAATTTTTAAGAAAAATAAATGAATTAAATTTCAAAAAAATATCATTTAGATTATCAGATAGTACAATGCCAATTTATAATGCAATTATGGAAAAAATTGGTTGGAAACATTCAGATAAGACTGAATTATTTATGAGTATCGATCGTAATCCTAAAGAAAGAAAAGATTTAAGACTACAATCTGCTCAAGGTAAAATAATGATGCCAGAAGAAAGTCTAATCTGGATACCGGCTACAATAATTCATAAACTAGAAGGTAAAGTTGATGAAGAAACACTAAAAAAAGCAATAAAATTAAAAGAAATAGTTTTTCAATATTACGCGAGATTAAATAGTTTATATCATACAGAAGATTTTACTGAATTTGATAAAATCTGGTTAGCTTATGACTTTATAAAAAGACATATAAGTTTTGCAAATGAAGCTACAAGATATGAAAACGGAAGACAAGTTTTATATAATCCAAATAATAGATACGACTTTGTATCAGAGCCATTAGGCACTTATCAACATAAAAAAGGTGTATGTGAAGGACAAGCAAGATTTATGCAAGCACTTTTAAATAATCAGTATTTCAAAAGTGATACAGTAGCAATTAATGGTGTGTGTCCTTTAGGTAATCACGTATGGGTAGGATCAGTTGTTAATAACCAATTATATCAAACTTGTTTAACTATGGCTGGTCCATTCAAAGATTTAGGTATTAAAGGTTATGTTCCTGATGTAAGCGAAGTTTATCCAAAAATATATGGAACATCATCATTGAGTAATCAAGAATTAATGCAAATACAATCTCATATAAAAAGATTAAGAAAGTAAAATAAAATAACCAATTCTTTTTGAAAAGGTTATTTTTTTATATTAACAAAGGAATAATGCTTGAAATTACAATTAATTCTTTTAGATGATTTATTTTATCGGGGAACAGGTTCTAAAGGAATAAAATATGATTTACTTTTTATCTATAATTTGATACAATTATATTGTGATAAATATGAAAAATAAAAGTTTAAAAAAGATATTAATTGTTATTTTATTGTTAGTGTTAGTTAGTTTAATATTATTATTTATAGATAAGAGTTCTTATAAAGATTATACTAGAAATTATTTTTATTTTGATACTTATATTAATGTTAAGGTAAATACTGTTAAAAGTGAAAGAGAAATGAATGATATATTTAATGATATAGATTATTTATATGATAGTTATCATAAACTTACTGATGCTTTTGATAGTTATGATGGTATAGTTAATGTTTATTATTTAAATAATAATCTTAATAATAATGAGAATATTGAAATAGATACTAGACTTGCTAATATTATTAAGCTTGGTATAGATTTTTATGACACTACTGATGGATTATTTAATGTGGCTGCGGGTAATTTAACAATAAAATGGAAAGAGTTTATTGATTCTTGTAATACCCTTCCTAGTACGGAAGAACTTAATGTTAATACTAATATTAATGATATTAAGCTAGATGGTAATAATTATAGTAAGAGTAATGATGTTAAATTAGATTTGGGTGGTATTGCTAAAGGTTATGTTACCGAATTGGTAGGTAGATACTTAGAAGAAAACGATATTCATTCTTATATTATTAATGCTGGTGGTAATGTGATGGTGGGTAAGGCTTATAATAAAGATACTTTTCTAGTAGGTATTACTAGTCCTGATAATAAAGATGATATGTTTACTAAGGTTAAAGTTAATAATTTATCAATAGTTACTTCAGGTAGTTATCAAAGATATTGTACTTTAGATGGTATTAATTATAATCATATTATTAATCCTATAACTAAATATCCTAGTAATTATATGAAGTCTGTTACAGTAGTTGGTAAGAGCTCAATATTGGCAGATATTTATAGTACTTATTTATTCCTACTTCCAGTAGAAGACGGACTAAAGATAGTTAATAATAATCCTGATATAGAGGCTATATGGTATGTAGATAAAGATAATATAGTTAGAAGTGATAATTTTAATTATGAATAAAAATGATATTAAATTAATTATAGTTATTCTTGTTATAGTAGGAATTCTTATACTTATCATTAATCTTAATAAAAAAGAGGGAGATACAGTAGAAGTATATTATAAAGATGATTTAGTACTTAGCGCTGATCTTTCTATCAATAATACTTATACGGTAGAGGGACTTCTTGGTGATGTAGTAATTGAAATAAAAGACAAAAAGGTTAGAGTAGTAAAAGAAAACTCTCCGAAAAATATATGTAGCAAAGAAGGATATATTAGTGATAGTACCAAACCTCTTATCTGCTTACCTAATAAAGTTGTTATTAAGATAGTACAAAGTAGTGATATGGATGGTGTTGTATACTAATGAAAACAAGAGATATTACAGTAATAGGAATAATGACCGCAATAAGTGTAGTTATTTCTATTATAGAGAGTTATTTTACTTTTATTAGTGATTTTATACCAGGATTAAAACTTGGTTTATCAAATATTGTTATAATATATGTTTTATATAAATATGGCTTTAAGACTTCAATTATGGTATCACTTATTAGAGTATTAATTGTAGCCTTACTCAGAACAGGCTTTGGTATTAATTTTTTCTTTTCTTTATCAGGAGCATTATTTAGTATAATAGCTATGGTACTAGTTAAGAAAACTAAATTATCTATAATTGGTGTATCAATAGTAGGTAGTATATTTCATAGTATAGGACAAGTACTTGTAGGAATATTAGTACTTAATAATTATAATATTACCTATTATTTACCATATTTATTAATATTTTCTATTCCTACGGGTATAATCGTGGGAATAGTATCTAAAAAACTTATAGATAATACAAAGAATATAGGAAGGAATTAGAGTATGAATGAAGTTATTAAATTATTAACTGAAAAGAATAAAACTATTAGTACAATGGAATCTTGTACTGGCGGTGGTATAGCTAATGCTATTACTAATATCGAAGGATCTAGTGAAGTATTTAAGTTTGGAGCAGTTACTTATTCTAATGAATATAAAATTAAAATGGGAGTAAGTAGCAATATTATTGATAAATATACTGTCTATAGTACTGAGACTAGTAATGAAATGAGTAAAAATATTAGTAATTATACTAATTCTAATTATGGTATTGGTGTTACTGGCAAATTAAATAGAGTAGATAAATTTAATTTATATGGTGAAGATAATATTGTTTATATTAGTATTTATGATAGAGATAATAATAACTATTATAATGAAATAGTAAAGGCTATTTGTGATAATAGAGAAGATAATAAGAAATTAGTAATTGATATGGTTACTAATATGTTAAAAAAAGTAGTGTAGGCGAAGTTATGTTAGTTAATATTTTACTTGGAATAGCTACGATTAGTACTTTCTTTTCTTATTTACCTCAGACTATAAAAATACTTAGAAATAAAACTGCTAGTGACCTTAGTATTTCTTCATGGATATTATGGGTAATAAGTAGTTTGTCATACTTTTTATATGCTATTTTATGTAGTAATGAATTTATGCTTAAAGTGGTTACTACTACGGAATTTATCTTTTGCCTTTTGATACTAGTGTTAACTATTATATATAGAAAGCCTAGTATTAGTAATAGAATAAGAATATTTATTAGAAATAAATTTAATAAATAGAATAAAAAATACTAGTCAAAGTAATTAAAATGTTTTATAATTAGATAGTAGGAGGAAATATGAAAAAGAAGATAATTGTACTTAGTATGGTTAGTCTACTACTACTAGGAGGCTGTGCAAAGGGATATAAAGAAGGTATATATACTGGTACTGCTACTGATAGTTATGGTGGACAAGATAATACTGCTACTGCTACTGTTACTGTTGATAGTAATGGTAAGATTACTAGTGTAGAACTTGATACTACTTATACTAAAGATGGTGTTAAGACTACTAAAAAAGCTTTAGGCAGTGAATATGGTATGTATAATAATCCTTATGGAAGTACTATTGGTGAATGGGATACTCAGGTTAAGGCTCTTGAGGACTATATTGTTAAAAACCAAGGTATTGATAGTCTAAAGTTAGATGAAGATGGTAAAACTGACGCAGTAAGTGGTTGTACTATTAAAATTGATGCTTTATATGAAGCTGCAAGCAATGCTTTAAAACAAGCAAAGAAATAAAAGTGCTATTTTAAGTAGTACTTTTATTTTTTAATTCATATATATTATTAGGTGATTATCTTGAAGAATATATTTAAAATGGTATCGTTATTAGTACTTGTACTATTTAGTTTTTTTTATACAGATAGAGTAATGAATTTTATTAATAAGAAAGATCCACTTATGAATAAGATAGACTTATTAAAAGATAAATATGAAGTCCTTCCTGTTAATGCAGTACTTGATAGTAATACTATTATTCCTGGAGTTAAGGGAAAAAGTGTAGATCTTGATAAGAGTTATGAGAATATGAAAGTAAGTGGTATCTTTAGAGAGGATTATCTTGTATATAATGATATATTACCTAGTGAGATGTTATCTAATAATATGGATAAATATATTATAGGAGGTAATACCTCCAGTAATAGAGTGTCCTTACTTGTTATTACTAATTATGATAATATTGATAAGATTAAGAATAATAATATTACGATATTTTTAAATCATAAAGATGTATCTATAAATAATATTAAAAAGATTAATAAGAATAGTATTTATACTTATGGTAATAATGGTATATATAGTGAAGAAATACTTGATAACGATAATACAATTATTAATAGAATTAGTAAGAATAAATCTATATATTGTCTGAGTATGGAGAAAAATAATGATACTTTGAGTATTTGTAATAAGAAGAAGATGTATGTTGTAATACCTAGTATAGTTGGCGATTATTTGGATATTAAGAATAATTTAACTAATGGTAGCATAATACTTCTTAATGATATGAATAATCTTGATATTATAGTTAAGTATATTAATAGTAAAGGATATATGATAGTACCTCTAGAAGAATTACTTACAGAATAGATTAAAAATATGAACTATTTCATAATAAATAGCATAATATATAGTGTCATGAGCATTAGCTTGTGTTTATATATATAGTAGCTTCCTTTATAAGGAAGCTATTTATGTTATATTGTGTGAAAATAAAAAAAGTACTTGCAATTTACTAATAAAGTAGTATATAATGTTACAGAAAGGAAAGGATTCTATGGCAAAGAAATTAGTAATAGTGGAGTCCCCACATAAGAGTAAAACAATAGAAAAATATTTAGGAAGTGAATATAAAGTAGTATCTTCAGTAGGACATATTAGAGATTTATCTACTTCTGGGAAGTTTGGTTTTGGTGTTGATATTGATAATAATTTTAAACCTGATTATCAAATTATAAAGGGTAAAAATAAAATAGTAAAAGAATTAAAGAAAGATGTTAAAGATTCAGACTTTGTTTATTTAGCAACCGACCCCGATCGTGAAGGAGAGGCTATTAGTTGGCATTTATATGATACTTTAGGTCTTACGGATAAAGATTATGATCGTATTGTATTTAATGAGATAACTAAGAAGGCTGTTTTAGATTCTTTTGCTAAAGCTAGAAAAATAGATGATAACTTAGTTAAGTCACAGGAGACAAGAAGAATTCTAGATAGAATTATTGGTTTTAGACTTAGTAAACTTATGCAGTCTAAGACTGGAGGAAAGTCTGCGGGTAGAGTTCAGTCAGTGGCTCTTAAGTTAATTGTAGATAGAGAAAGAGAAATTGAAGCTTTTATACCTGAAGAATATTTTGAGATAGATGCTTATTTTAATGACTTTAGCGCTAAGCTTGATACTTATAATCATAAAAAGATTGAAATTAAGAAAGAAGTAGAGGCTAAAGAAATATTAAGTAAGCTATCTAATGCTTTTAAGATAGATAGTGTTGATAAAAAAGAAAAGGCTAAGAAGAGTAAGTTTCCTTTTACTACGAGTACACTACAGCAGGAAGCCTCTAATAAATTGGGATTTACTTCAAAAAAGACTATGAGTATTGCTCAAAAGTTATATGAAGGTATTGATTTAGGTAGTGAGACTGTCGGTTTGATTTCTTATATGAGAACAGATTCGGTAAGACTTTCTGATGAATTTGTTAAAGAAACTTATGGATATATTAAAGATAACTTTGGTAGTGAATATGTTGGTTATGTAAAGAAAAGTACTAAGACTGAGAATGTTCAAGATGCTCATGAGGCTATTAGACCAACATCAATTAATAGACATCCTGATAAGATAAAAGAATATTTATCTAATGATGAATATAAACTATATAAGATTATTTATTATAGAGCTTTAGCATCACTTATGAAAGACGCTAAGGTAGAGGCTACTACTGTTATACTTGATAATAATAATTATCAGTTTAAAACTACTGGTCAAGTACTTATTTTTGATGGATATTTAAAAGTATATAATATTTATGAAGATAGTGAAGATACAGTACTTCCTGACTTTAGTACTTATAATAGTAATGTTATTGTATCTAATAAGATAGAATATTCTTCACATACTACTAAACCTCCTGCTAGATATACAGAAAGTAAATTAATTAAAGAAATGGAAGAACTTGGTATTGGTAGACCTTCTACTTATGCTAAAACCATTGATACTATTAAAGAAAGAAATTATGTTAAAGTAGAAGATAAGAAGTTTATTCCTACCGAAATTGGTATTGAAACTACTGATAAGTTACAAGAATTCTTTAAAGATATTATTAATGTTGAATATACTAGGAATATGGAAGATGATCTTGATAAGATTGCTGAAGGTGATATGGAGTGGTATAAACTACTTAAAATGTTTTATGATGACTTTGAACCTAAAGTGGAAGTCGCCTTCAAGGAGATGGAAAAGAAGGCTCCTGAAAAGACTGGAGAGATATGTCCTAATTGTGGTAGTGAGTTAGTTATAAAACAAAGTAGATATGGTAAGTTTGTTGCCTGCTCGAACTATCCTACTTGTAAGTATATAAAAAATGATAAAGAAGAGAAAAAAGTAGTGGAAATAATGGACTGTCCTAAGTGTGATGGTAAAGTAGTCGAGAAAAAAACTAAAAGAGGTAAAATATTTTATGGTTGCTCGAACTATCCTAAATGTGATTTTGCTACTTGGGATAAACCATTAGAAGAAAAATGTCCTAATTGTCATGGAACTTTAGTTGAAAAGAAAGATAAAATTAAGTGTATGAACTGTGATTATGAAAAAGATAATGGCTAAGCTGTAATTAATAGGGATTTATTAAAATAAGAATGATTTTTGGTTATAAATACTAAAAATCATTTTTTGCTATGCTAGTGTTAAATAATGTAAAATAAATCAAATTAATTGACTAAAAAAAATATTTAATATATAATTATAATGAAAGATGTGATATGAATGAATAAGAAAATAATAATTTTTATAACATTATTTATAATAGTACTTATACCAACATATAAAGTAGAGGCTAAGACACTAGGAGACTTAAGAAAAGAATTATCTAACTTAGAAGCTAAGTATGAAGAAAATAAAAATAATAAGAAGTTAACTGATGAACAAATAGCATCATTAACTAGTGAGATTAATGTTATTACTGGTAAGGTAAATAGTATTAAGAGCGATATTAAAAAAACTGAAGATGATATTAATACTAATCAAAAAAAGATAGAAGAAAAGAAAGATGAAACAGATGAACTACTAAAATTTCTTCAAGTATCATCGGGAGAAAATGTTTATTTAGAATATATCTTTCAAGCAGACTCTTACACCGATTTTATATATAGATATTCTGTAGCTTCTCAGCTTACTGAGTATAATGATAATCTAATGAATGAATTAACTAAATTAGTAGAAGAATTAGAAAAAAAGAAATCAGAATTATCTACAAAAAGAAGTAATCTTGAAACAGAAAGTAATAGTTTAAATTCAAAACTAATTACTTTGAGAGCAAATTTATCAAATTATAAAGAAGAGGGAACTACTATTGAAGAAGATATAAGAGACATGAAAGCCGAGATATCTAGATTAACCGCTAAAGGATGTAAAAATAATGAAGAAATATCTACTTGTGGTAGAAAATATAATAGTGGTAATGTTACTATAACAGCAACAGGTTGGAGTTACCCACTTAATTGGGGTTGTGTAACTAGTGAATACACGGGATACAACATTAGAGAAGACTGGTCTGGTGGTGGTGGACACCATGGTATTGACTTAGACTGTGTCAGTGAAGGAACAACAGCATATCCTGCTGCTAACGGAGTAGTAGCTAGAATAGTTAATTATTCAAGTTGTGGTGGTAACCAAGTATGGGTATATCATAATGTTAATGGTATTCCTTATACTACAGTATACCTACATTTACTTAGAATATCAGTATCTGTAGATCAAGTAGTAACTCCACAGACAAAGATAGGTGAGGTAGGAGGATATTCTACTCAGTCATATGATAATTGTACAACAGGAGCTCACTTACACTTTGGTATGGCTTATGGACATAATGCTTATAATTTTAATGCTAATTCATTTAATCCAAGAAACATAATAAATTTCCCTGCTCTATATTATAGTGGCGGAGGATATTTCAGTAGATAAGAGCTATATAGCTCTTTTAACTTATAAGGAGGCTAACTATGGAAGGTTTAACTAAACAAGAAGTAGAATATAGGAAGAATAATGGACTATCCAATGATGAAAAAGTAAAATATACAAGAACTACTAAAGAAATAGTATTATCTAATACCATAACGCTATTTAATATTTTAAATATAGCTCTAATGGTTTTAACACTAACTACAGGTTCTATACAAAATGCTACTTTTATAGGAACGGCAGTATTTAATACTATAATAGCTATCTATCAGGAATTAAAAGCTAAGAGAACTCTAGATAATATTAGAGTTACTAATCAGGAAAAAGTAACGGTAGTTCGTGATGGCAAAAAAGAAGAGATACCAAAAGAAGAAATTGTATTAGGTGATACTCTTTATCTATCATCAGGAGATAATATTCTTGTTGATCTTGAAGTAATAAAGAGTGGTTCACTTGAGGTAGATGAGAGTATTATTACTGGTGAATCAAATGCTATTCAGAAAAAGAAAGATGATAAAATAATGTCTGGATCAATAGTTACTAGTGGTACTGCTTATGCCAAAGTAATAGGCCTAACCAAAGATAGTTATGCTAGTTCTTTAGTAAAAGATGCTGCCTCAGTAAAAGATAACACTTCATACTTACAAAATACTATTAATAAAATACTAAAAATAATAACATTTTTAATTGTACCAGTAGGTATTCTATTATTTATAAGTCAGTATTTTCGTAGTGGGCTAACCTATAAAGAAGCTATACTATCCACAGTAGCGGGTATAATAGGTATGATACCTGAAGGCTTAGTTTTACTTACTTCAATAGCCTTAACTGCGGGTGTATTAAAGATGGCTAAAAAGAAAGTTCTAATACAAAAGTTACATGGTATTGAAATACTATCATGTACTGATGTACTATGTCTAGATAAAACGGGTACCATAACTGATGGAACTATGGAAGTAGTGGATACCGTAGTACTTAATAATAAGATAAATGTAGATGAAATAATAGCTAATATTAATACTGAAGAAGGAAATAATGCTACTGATATTGCTCTAAAGAAAAAATATGGTATTAAGACTAGTTTAAATGTAACTGATAGAACAGCTTTTTCTTCAAGTAAAAAGTGTAGCATTACCACTATAAATGATACTAAGTACTATCTTGGAGCCTTAGAATATATTACTGATAAAAAATTAACTGACTATGAGGAATTAACTAAATATATATTAAAGGGCTATAGAATAATTACTCTTGCTAGTGGTAATACCAATATTAAAGTAGATGCCTTTATTATTTTAAAAGATAATGTTAGAGCAAGTGCCAAAGATACTTTAAATTATTTCAAACAGCAGGATGTTGAAATAAAAATAATATCTGGAGATAACCCTGTTACTGTATCTAATATTTTAAGACAGTTAGAATTTGATGGCTATGATAGATTTATTGAAGGTAAAGACTTACCAAAAGATTATGATGAATTAGTAAAAATTGTCAAAGAAATAACTATCTTTGGTAGAATGACTCCGAGTGATAAACAAAAAGTAATCAAAGCTCTAAAAGAAAATAATACTGTTAGTATGATTGGTGATGGTGTAAATGATATCCTGGCTCTAAAAGAGGCTGACTGTGGTATTGCTCTAGGAAGTGGTGTTGGGGCCGCTAAAAGTGTTAGTGAAGTAGTTCTAACTAATAATGATTTTAGTACATTACCTGAAATAGTAAATGAAGGAAGAAGAGTAGTAAATAATATTGAAAGAGTAGCCTCAATGTATCTAATTAAAACAACATACTCCTTATTACTATCTCTATCATCAATAATATTATCATATGAATATCCATTCTATCCAATTCAGTTATCACTAATTAGTGCTATTTGTGTGGGAATACCATCATTCTTTCTAGCATTAGAACCAAACTATAACAAAGTAGGTAAAGATTTCATAGTAAATGTCTTTAGAAATGCCCTACCAAATGGAATAATGGTAATGTTAAATATATTCATAATAATAATGTTCTGTAGTATATTTGGCCAGGACTTCAATAACTATAGACTGGTAGTAGTATCCCTAACAGGATTAATAACTCTAAGATTACTATATACGATATGTAAACCACTTAACTTATGGCGTAAAATTCTCTTAATATTCTGTAGTATATCATTTTTTGAACTACTAATTTTACTTCCAGACTTGTTTTTAGTCTCAAAATTTGGTATAGTAAGTATCATCTTTATTTTAGTTCTTGGCTTTGTAGATACTTATGTTATAGATTTCTTTAGAGAATTATACGATAAAATAGTGAATAAAGTAAGGAATTTAAAAAATGAAAGAAAAAAAGGAAAAGAAAAAAATAAATTATCTTAGGATAATATGGGTAACAGGAATATATGTAATGTTAATTATAATATTATATTTAGTAGTTAAGTATAAAGTAGAATACGAAGGATAGTGATAATATGTTTGTCGATGAAGTAGTAATGAAAGTAGAAGCCGGTACTGGTGGTAATGGCTGTATGGCCTTTAGGAGAGAAGCCTGCGTACCAATGGGGGGACCATTTGGTGGTAATGGGGGTAAAGGATCAGATATAATATTTAAAGCTGATGAAGGCCTAAAGACACTAATTGATTTAAGATACCAAAAGAAAATTAAAGGTAACAATGGTGAAAATGGTGAAGGTAAAAATAAGTTTGGTAGTAATAGTGAAGATGTTATTATCAAAGTACCAGTAGGAACTACTGTTAAAGATGCAGATACTGGTGTAGTAATAGCAGACTTAACTAAGCAAGGTGAAATGGCTACGATAGCTTATGGTGGAAGGGGTGGAAGAGGTAATGTTAGTCTAGCCACTAGAAGTAATCCTTGTCCATCATATGCTGAAAAAGGAGAACCTGGCGAAGTAAGAAATATTAAAGTTGAACTACGTATGATTGCTGATGTTGGCCTAGTGGGTATGCCTTCTGTAGGTAAGAGTACTATTCTATCTATGATATCAAACGCTAATCCTAAAATAGCAGATTATCATTTTACTACCTTATCACCAAATTTAGGAGTAGTAAAAACAAAAGATAATACTTTTGTAGTAGCGGATCTTCCTGGTTTAATTGAAGGTGCTAGTGAAGGTGTAGGGCTTGGTCATAAGTTTTTAAAACATATAGAGAGAACTAAGATTATTGCTCATGTTATAGATATGGCAGGTACTGAAGGAAGAGAACCATATGAAGATTATGTTGCTATAAGAAAAGAACTTGAGGATTTTAGTCCTAAATTATTAACTAAGAAAGAAATAATTATAGCTAATAAAATGGATGGTGAAGAAGCTAAAGAGAATTTAAAGAAGTTTAAAGAAAAGATTAGGAATGAAGATATATATGAAGTAACTGCTTTAATAAATGATGGTCTTGATAAAGTAATAGATAGATTATCTACTTTAGTAAAAGAAATAGATAGAGAAGTATTATATACTGATGATGTTCAAGAAAGTCATGTTCTATATAAATTTAAGAAAGAAAAACCATTTACTATTTCTAAAGATAAAGATGTCTTTGTAGTAAGAGGAGATACTATTGAAAAATTATTTAGAATGACTAATTTTAATACTGAAGAGGCTTATGAAAGATTTTCTAATAAACTTAGAAAAATGGGCCTTGATGAAGAACTTATAAAAAATGGTATTGAAGAAGGAGATACTGTTAGAATACTTGATTTTGAATTTGAATGGACAAGATAACCTGTAGTTTATCTTGTCTTTCTTCTTAAGCCTGTAAGTCTTAAGAAGCATAAGATAGCCTGTAGTCTATCTTATGAGTGTATTTTATTTATTATATATAATAAATTTCTTTAACTTTATTAAAAAATCTGCTATAATTATGTTGTGTCCTCGTAGCTCAGTAGGATAGAGCGATTGCCTCCTAAGCAATAGGTCGACAGTTCGATTCTGTCCGAGGACGCCATTTTATGTATAGATTATGTATAGAAGTCTAGAATTAGTTCTAGATTTTTCTATATATAAAAAATTGTCATGATATTGACAAATGGTATAAAAAGTGTTATCATATAAAGCAATTTCAAAGGGAGGTTTTTGTTATGAAATTAAAAAATATTTTATTTAGTTTGGTGGCAATTGTTTTAAGTTTTTTTGCTGTTACTGCAAAAGCTGAAACTACTGCTCCTAGTTATTATGAGTTAGATGGTTCTAATCTACATAAAATTGATGTTTCATATTATTTGAGTAATAGTACAATAAATATGGAATTTAAGAAAACTACTGATGGACAAATTGTTTATTGTACTGAAAGAAGTAAAACGTTTTATACTGGTAGAGCAAAATATTATTTAATTGGTGAGATGGATCAAAGAATTGTATATCTTTTCCAAAATGGTTATCCAAATAAAACAATATTTGGTAATGCAGATAAAGATTATTTGACTACAGGATTAGCTGTATGGTACTTAATAAATCCTAATGATTATTCATTTCAACATTTTGATTTAGAAAAAGGAACATATCGTGGTAAAGATTCTGACATTGTAAGAGAAATGGCAAAACTTGTAAATGGTGCTAATAACTATAAACAAGCAGAACCTACTATTAAGTTAAATGGAAATACTAATTTAACATTATCTAGTGATGGGAAATACTATGTTAGTTCAAATCTTGGTATAACTACTACTGGTAATGTTAAAGATAGTTATACTGTTTCTTTAGAAGGAGCACCTAGTGGAACAATAATTACTAATGTTAATGGTAAAGAACAAAATACATTTAGTAAAAATGAAAAATTTATAGTAAAAGTACCAGTATCTAGTATTAAAGGTACAACATTAAACTTTAAAGTAAATGCTACTGCTGAAGGTGGTATTGCTAAAGTATATGAATATAAACCAAGTGATTCAAGATATCAAGGTACATCTGGATTATATTATGATTATAAGAATATTAATACTAGTTTAGAATTAAAGTTAAATATAGTAACTGAAGTACAAATTAGTAAAATAGATGCTACTACTAATAAGGAATTACCAGGAGCACATTTAGTAGTTAAAGATGCTAATGGTAAAGTAATAGATGAATGGATTTCTACTGAAGAAGTACATGTTATTAAAGGATTAAATCCTGGTAAATATACTTTAACTGAGACTATTGCTCCAGAAGGATACGTATTAAGTACTGAAACTATTACTTTTGAAGTAAAAAATGATGGTACAGTAACTAAGGTAGTTATGAAGAACTATCTTGAAGATAAACCTATACCAGTAAGCATTAGTAAGAGAGATATTACTACAGGTGAAGAGTTACCAGGAGCACATCTTGAATTAAAAGATGAAACTGGAGAAGTTATATATGCTTGGGTATCAACTAATGAACCATTTATAATTAAAGATGGATTAAAACCAGGTAAATATACATTAAGTGAGATGATTGCTCCAGAAGGATATGAATTATCTACTGAAACAGTTACATTTGTTGTAAAAGAAGATGGAACAGTTGATGGAGAAATTATTATGTATAATAAACCTGAAACAATTGAAGTTCCAAATACTTCATCATTTAAAACTATAACAGCATCCTTAATAGGTGTTATCATTATTGGTCTTGGATCATTTATGATATACAGAAATTATAAAAAGAATGAAGAAAAATAATTTAAAATTTCAAGTAGCAGCGGGAGTAATACTAATAATAAGTGGAATCCCGCTTTTACTTTCAAACTATATAAAAGAAAAAAGGGATGTTGTATTTAGCGAAATGAATTTAGTTTTATCAGAGATAAATACTAGAGATATAGAAAATGTTGAAGAAGAACCAGCAGTAGAAGAACCTACTGAAGAAGTAAAAGAAGATAATAATAATTATATTTATGAAGAATATTTAGGAGTATTAGATATTCCAAAGATAAACTTTTATAAAGGCTTTTATAGTAAAACATCAAGTTTAAATAATGTTCAATTTAATTTGTTTGTTTTAAAAGAGTCAGATTATCCTGATGTAGTAAATGGTAATTTAATAATTGCCGGACATTCAGGTAATTATAGCAATAGTTATTTTAATGATTTATATAAACTAAGTATAGATGATACTGTAACAGTTCATTATCAGGGAAAAGATTATATATATAAGATAACTAAAATATACAATGAAAAAAAGACAGGTACAGTAAGAATATTAAGAAATAGAAATAAAACAAGTTTAACTTTAATTACTTGTACCAATGGTGATAATTATCATCAAACTATATATATAGCAGAATTAATATAATAAAAAAGGAGGGGGTGATGATATGAAATACTTATCAATATTAGAAAAGTTTAAGATATTATTTGATACCTTAATGTCATTTAAGTTTATATTTGTACTAGTAATTTTAATGCTTATTTTAACAATATTATTTACTTGTAAAAAGTTAAGTAATAAAAAGTATGTAATATTTATGAGTTTATCAATGATTTTAACCTTTATAATTAGTATTATAAGAAATCATAAAGTACTATTTAATACTTTTGATAATTTTACAACAATATTTTTTAATGGTATTTATTTTCCATCTATATATATTTATATAAGTGTATTATTAATAATATCATTAGCTTTTATTACTAGTATATTAAGTTCTAATAAGAAGAAAATATATAAAATAATTAATAGTATAACTTTTATTATAAATAATATTTTCTTTGTTATAATATTAAATATTATAGCTAAAAATAGTATAAATGTATTTGAAATGTCATCACTATACACCAATAATTCTTTAGTGGCTATATTAGAATTAAATATGGGATTATTTATACTTTGGGTAGCAGCTTTAAGTGTAGTTTATATAACAAATACTATATGTGATAAAATAACTTCTAAAAAGACAGTTAAAGAAGAAGTAACTATTAAAGATATAGAACCAGTTACTGAAGAGATATCTACTACTAAAGAGTTATTACCGAAAGAAAAAATTGTATTTAATGAAGATGTTACTAAGATACCTGAAGTTATTCAAACTAAAGAAGAAATACCTACTGATACAAATATAGAAACTAATGATAGAGTAACATTTAATGATATATTAAATGGTTTAGTACCAGTAACATATTATGATAATGAAATAAATAATCAAAATTATAATATTACTAATCCTCAAGAAATATATGAAGGTAATTATAATAACTTAAAGTTAGAATTAGAAAAAAATACTATCAAAAAAGTAGAACCAATTATAGAGAAGGTACCTGAAGTTAGAGGAGTAGAAGAGGTACCTAAAGTTAAAATAGAAAAAATAGAAAAAGTACCAGAAATTAAAGTTAATATTATTAAAGCAAAAGATATTATTAATAATGATACTTTAAATATTAATTTAGATACAGTAGAAGATAAAACATTAAAGATAAAGAAAGAAAATATGGAAAAGAATCTTATTAGTAATACTATTTCACTTAATGATTTAATAAAACAAGATGATGAAATAAAAGAAACATCTAAAGTAATAGATACTATTAATGATGAATCATATTCTTTAAATGATTATAAGAAGATAGTAGAAATGTTAAAAGAAATAAAAAATAATTCTAATAAGAATAATATAAGTATAGATGATGCAGTAACTATGAGTTTAATTAATAATTATAGTATAGATGACTGTGTTAAGTTTAAAGAAATATTAGAAAGTAACTTGAACTAAAGTTATTTTCTTTTAACTATTTAGATATAAAAAAGTTAATTATTAATAATTAATATATTGCTATGTTTAAAATAATGGTTATTTAAGCCATTATTTTTTTAGTACAATTATATTAGCATACATTTGTATTGTATATAAAAATCTTATAAATACTTATAAATAAAGGCTTTACAAAGATATAAAAAAAATAGTCAGATTTTCCTTGACTATAATATTCAAATTAGTATATAATGTTGGCGTGGTTAATACTTATGGTGTTCTCTTCTTTTTCTAAGGTTTTTACTTTGGAAGGAGAGGTGATTTTATGATAGAAAGTAATTTCTTAACCTTAGGGGGAGGAGGTTATTAGTAGATGGAATTAGTTATAGCGTATGCTTTAACTATTCTTGTTACCATAGCATTAATAGTGCTAGGTAGCCATAGAAAATAGATAAAAAATCGGGGCACCTCAGGGGGTAGCTCCGAAAAACAAAAGTTTGAAGAGAACACCTCGCAATAGGTGTTAGCCATTTTTATTATAACTAATTTTCTCTTTCACATACATTATATGTTATTTTTAATAAAATTGCAAGCAAATAAGTGAAATTACCATTTCATAATACAATTGTTTGGTATGTAAAAACCTTATAAACACTTATAAATAAAGGCTTTACAAAGATATAAAAAATATAGTCATATTTTCCCCCGTTCTGGTACTTGAACTAGTATATAATGTTGGCGTGGTTAATACTTATGGTGTTCTCTTCTTTTTCTAAGGTTTTTACTTTGGAAGGAGAGGTGATTTTATGATAGAAAGTAATTTCTTAACCTTAGGGGGAGGAGGTTATTAGTAGATGGAATTAGTTATAGCGTATGCTTTAACTATTCTTGTTACCATAGCATTAATAGTGCTAGGTAGCCATAGAAAATAGATAAAAAATCGGGGCACCTCAGGGGGGGTAGCTCCGATGATCAAAAATCTGAAGAGAACACCTCGCAATAGGTGTTAGCCATTTTTATTATGACTAATTTCTCTTTCATATACATTATATGTTATTTTTAATAAAAAAGCAATAACTTTTGTAGCAAGCAATAAATATTCAGAGTATCATATGCAATAAAAAACAAATTTATTTGCTTTTTGTTCTAAAATAACGATAAGAATCTTGCTCTTCTTTTTATTTTATTGTATAATTATTATGGAAATTAATAGAAAGAGTGATAGTTATGGCAGCAAAATATGATGAGAGTTCAATTAAAATACTAGAAGGATTAGAAGCGGTAAGAAAAAGACCAGGTATGTATATTGGTTCTACTGATAAAAGAGGTTTACATCATCTAGTATGGGAAATAGTTGATAATTCTATTGATGAAGCATTAAATGGTTATGGTAATCATTTAAAGATAGTTTTACATAAAGATGGGGCAGTAAGTGTAACTGATAAAGGCAGAGGTTTACCAGTAGGTATGCATTCATCTGGTAAATCAACACCTGAAGTAATATATACAGTACTTCATGCTGGTGGTAAATTTAGTGAAGGCGGATACAAAGTATCCGGTGGATTACATGGAGTAGGTGGATCAGTAGTTAATGCTTTGAGCTCAGTTATGGAAGTAGTAACTCGTCGTGATGGCGGAGAATACTATATAAAGTTTGAAAATGGTGGTAAAGTAGTAGTACCTTTAAGAAAAGTAGGAACTACAAATAGAACCGGAACAACAGTTAAGTTTAAACCCGACCCAGCAATATTTCCGGTTACAACATTTAGTTTTTCTACTATATGTGAAAGAATGCAGGAAAGTGCTTTCTTAATAAGTGGACTTACCATTGAAGTAGTAGATGAAATAGAAGGAAGAAGTGAAAAGTACCATTATGAAAATGGATTAGAAGCCTTTTGCGAATATTTAAATGAAGGAAAAGAAGTATTACATAAACCATTATGTTTTACTAGTTCAAAAGATAAAATTAATGTATCAGTAGCTATGCAATATACTGATAGTTATTCAGAAAATATTGTATCATTTGTTAATGATGTAAAAACTAGTGATGGTGGTAGTCATGAAGTTGGTTTTAAAACCGCTATTACGAAAGTACTTAATGACTATGCTAGAGCAAATAATTACTTAAAAAAAGATAAAAGTTTTGATGGTTCTGATGTAAGAGAAGGACTAACAGCAGTTATATCTGTACAAATACCTGAAGATATACTTCAGTTTGAAGGACAGACCAAATCAAAACTAGGTACACCCGCTGCTAGAGCAGTAGTCGAAGCAATAGTTACCGAGAAGTTAAAATTCTTTCTTGAAGAAAATAAAATGGTAGCTACTAAAATAGTTGGAAAAGCTGTAAAAGGAAAAGAAGCTAGAGAAGCTGCTAGAAAAGCAAGAGAAGAAACAAGAAAAGGAAAAGATAGTAAAAAGACCGAAAGACTATTATCAGGAAAGTTAACTCCTGCTCAAAGTAAAAAAGCAATGGAAAAAGAATTATTTATAGTAGAGGGAGATTCAGCAGGAGGCTCTGCTAAACAAGGTAGAGATAGAAAAGTACAAGCTATTCTTCCACTTCGTGGTAAAGTATTAAATACTGAAAAAACAAGAATGGAAGAAATATTTAAAAATGAAGAAATAAATACTCTAATTTATACAATAGGTGCAGGAGTAGGTAGTGACTTCAATGTAAAAGATATAAATTATGGTAAAGTAATAATAATGACTGATGCTGATGATGATGGTGCACATATACAATGTTTATTATTAACATTCTTCTATAGATATATGAAACCGCTTATTGAAGAAGGGCATCTATTTATAGCAATGCCACCACTATATAAAGTAACTAGTGGTAGTAAACACGTATATGCTTGGTCTAATGAAGAATTAAGAGAAGAAACAAAAGGAAAAACAAACTATAAAGTACAAAGATACAAAGGACTTGGTGAAATGAATGCTAACCAGTTATGGGAAACTACTATGGATCCAGAAGAAAGAAAGTTAATTAAAGTAAATATAACAGATGCAGCTCTTGCTGAAAAAAGAGTATCAGTACTTATGGGAGATGCTGTAGAACCAAGAAAAAATTGGATTGAAGAAAATGTTATATTCTCTCTTGAAGATGACTATAAAATAGCATAGGGAGGCATTATGAAGAAAAGATTACTTGGAGGAGCCTTAGTAGTGGGTATTCTACTACTAGCATTCCTATTAGGAAATACAGTATTTAGAATAGTTATGGCAATTACCTCTATACTAGGTTTAAAAGAACTAATAGATATCAAATACAAAAAGAAAAATATACCAGTAATAAAAATAATATCTTATATATTACTTGGAATATTTATGTTAAATGGTATAGTATATAAATTAAATATTACCAGTATGATAATATTAACTCTATTATTATTAATATTACCAGTAATATTCTATAATGATAAAGATAAATACAATATCAATGATAGTATGTATTTTATAGGTATAATATTGTTACTAGGACTTGCTTTTAACAATATTAGTACTATGAGAGAAGTTAATATATATAAGTGTATCTATATATTTATAATATCATTTATTACCGATACATATGCTTTTATTGGAGGCAATTTAATAGGAAAACATAGATTTACTAGTATATCTCCTAAAAAAACAATAGAAGGATGTATTATAGGAGTACTAGTAGGTACATTTATAGGTAGTATGTTTTATTTATCATTAATAGGTAGTATATCAGTACTAAAAATAATATTTATGTCATTAATACTTACTATATTAAGTGAAATGGGAGATTTAGTATTTAGTGCAATAAAAAGATATTATGATAAAAAAGATTATTCAAATATAATACCTGGACATGGTGGTATATTAGATAGATTTGATAGTGTTATATTTGTATCATTAGGTATGAGTTTATTACTTAGTATTTTATAATAGGAGGAGGATAGTATGAATTTATTAAGTTTATTATATTTTGTACTAATATTAGGAGCAATAGTATTAGTTCATGAATTTGGACATTTTATATTTTCTAAATTATTTGGAGTATATGTCTATGAATTTTCAATAGGTATGGGACCTAAAATATTCCATTTTAAAAAGAAAGGTGGAGAAACAGAATACTGTATTAGAGCTATACCAATAGGTGGTTTTGTATCACTAGCGGGTGAAGATGCTGATGATAATAGTAAGATTCCAAATAAAAGAAAATTATATTCTAAGCCAGTATGGCAAAGATTAATAATAATGATTGCTGGTGCAACATTTAACTTCTTATTTGCCTTTGTAATACTATTTGTATCAGCATTAATATATGGAAGCATTTCTACTAAACCAGTAGTAGCTAATGTAAGTGAAGGATATCCTGCTTATACTGCTGGTATTAAAGAAGGAGATACCATAGTATCAATAAACAAACAAAGAGTATCTAGTTGGAGTGAAGTACAATTATATATACAAGCATCAAAAGGAGAAAAACTAGATATAGTACTAAAAGATAAAACAGGAACTAAAAGAGAAGTAACATTAGTACCAGATAAAGTAGAAGATAAAGAAGGAAATGTAAGTTATGTAGTAGGAATAGGACTAGATACCACAGTAAGAAAAGGACTTGGTGTTTCGCTTAAACATGCAGTAGAAACGACTGCTAGTCTATATAAATTAATGATTACTACATTAAAAGAATTAGTAACAGGAAAATTCTCAGTTAAAGATTTATCAGGACCAGTAGGAATATACTCAGTAGTAGATAGTCAGTCTAAGAAAGGTTTTGAAAGTATCTTAAGTCTAGTAGCATATCTATCTATGAATGTTGGAGTAATAAACCTAATACCATTCCCAGCCTTTGATGGAGGAAGAGTATTATTCTTAATAATAGAAAAAATAAGAAGAAAACCAATTAAAGCAAAAACAGAAGGAATGATAAATAGTATAGGCTTTATACTATTAATGTTATTAATGGTATTTGTAACAATAAGTGATGTAATAAAACTATTCTAAGAAAGAGGGGTGCTCTAAATGAAAAAAAAGAATATTATTTTATTAATTATTGCAATAGTTATGTTTATTCTAGTAGGATCAACAATGGCATACTTTGGTTGGAGCAGCTCTGCAGAAAACAAAGATCAGTTAGTAGATGTAACAGTCGCAGGTGGTACTGGTTCGTGTGATAAACTATCAGACAACAATAAATTATTATATCCAACATCCACAAGAGAAAAGGGAAGAATATTAAAAGTAACTACTAAACAACAAATGGCTACAAATGCTTTTGTTACTTGGAATTTAGTAGTAAATAGTATAAATGAAACAACACTTACTACTTCAGGATTAAAACATAAATCATTTAAATATGAATTAGTAAATGACACAACAGGAGTATCTTATGGTACAGGTAGTTTTGAAAATGTAACTAATGGTACTACAATAACACTAAGTACAGATAAAGAAACATTAGACTATAATAAAGAATACACATTTATATTATATCTATGGATAGATGGTACTATAGGTAATAATCCATTAGATATGACTAATCAACCATATAACTTCGATTTAAACTGTAACATAACAGGTACAAGTACTAAGATAGTACCAACAGATACATATCAGTTAACAAATGGTGATGGTACTACATATACACCAACCTATACAGGTTCAGGAACAAAAGCAGTTAGGTCTACAGCTCCTCTAAGTAAATTTAGAGAGGTAAGGGTAGATAATACAGTTGTAGACAGCTCTAACTATACAATAACCGAAGGTTCAACAATAGTAACATTTAAAGAAAGTTATTTGGAAAAATTATCACCTGGATATCACACGTTGAAAATAATATCAGAAGATGGCTTTACTTCAGGAAAAATAACTATTGAAACCGCTGCAACATATATAACTGATTTATATAATAATGCTCCAAAAACAACTGTAATAAGCAATGACATTACTTATAATACAGCACCTTCAGTAAGACTTATGAATGATAGATTAGGTGGAACAACATCAGACCTAAATGGAGGTAATATTAGATTTTATGGTATTACTTCTAATTCCGAACAAAAGGCATATGCATGGAATAGTTATAACACGGCAATGATATTTTATCAAATAAGCCAAAATCTTTTCATTTCAAACCAAGCAATTTCCTCTAAAGAAAATTGTATAACTACACTTTCTCAAGCCACAAATTGTACGTCTTCCTATGCCAGTTTAGGCTTTTCTAGTGTGGCAGAATGTGAAACAGGTCTACCTAATATTATAAGTCAAATAACTAATGGTGAAACAACATCAGTTGATGGTGTAAAACAATACCTTTGCTCTAGAGAAGTGAGTTCAACAGAGCCGGGTAATGTAAACAACTACATATATTTCAATTGTAATAATTATTCCAATCCGTCATCAAGTACATGTGAAATATGGCGAATAATAGGAGTGTTTGATGGTAAATTAAAAATAATTAGAAACAGCACAATTGGTGAACTAGCATGGGATAGTAATGGCATTGCAGCTTGGTCGACATCAACGTTACAAAAAATACTGAATGAAAATTATTATAATGGAAACGAATTAAATTTTAAAATAAAAAATGAAACTACAAGAAATATGATAACTAGTGTAAAATGGAATATAGGAACTTATTATAGTTCAAGAAACATATTTTCTAATGCTGCATACTCTAGCGAAATAACTAAAACTTGGTCTGGAAAAATAGCATTACCAACTGTATCAGATTATTTATACTCTAATGATTTCTTAAGTTCAGCACCTGAAGATATATATATAGATATGTCATGTCAAAAAAATAATAACTGGCTAAGTCAAAAAGTAGATAATTTTTGGTTTTTAAACATTGGTTCTTATTCTGATTCTGAAACTTATCCTTGGAACTTAAGTGGATATATATATTATGCAAATAATGCTAACAATACCTTTGGTATTTTGCCTACCCTTTATTTAAAGCCGGAATTAAAAATAAATTCTGGTGATGGTTCTGAAAGTAATCCATATACTTTAAAAGTATCTTAATTAATATAAAAAATATAAAATACATAATTTAATACTTTATATTTTTTTAGTATATATATTATAATTAATAATACTTACCTTGGTAGGTATCTCTTTTTACCATTTCTTTATCAATATCATTAAGTAGGCAAAATTTCTTAATTAACCAAGTAGGTTCTACTAAAGTAGATACATCTGGATCAGAAGTAATTCTATGAATTACTATCTTAGGATTTAATAATTCTAACTGTTTAATAACTATATCTATATATTCTTCTTTAGATAATATATGAAAATGTTCTTTATTATATAAAGTTTCTAAAGGGGTATTTTTAACAATATTTAACATATGTATTTTAATACCTTGTATATCTAAAGTATTTAAATGTTTAACAGTATCTAACATCATATCTTCAGTTTCATAAGGTAAACCATTAATAATATGAACAACAACATCAATATTTCTATTTCTTAATTTCTTAACCATACTATCAAATTCTTCAAGTGTATGACCTCTATTAATTAGTTTAGAGGTCTTTTCATGTATAGTTTGTAAACCAAGTTCAATAGTAAGATAAGTTCTTTTATTAAGTTCTTCTAAATAATCCAAAGTATCTTCAGTAATAGCATCACATCTAGTAGCGATAAATAATCCAATTACATTATCTATTTTTAATACTTCTTCATACTTAGATTTTAATACTTCAAGAGGAGCATAAGTATTAGTTCTCGCCTGAAAATAAGCAATATACCTACTATTAGGCCATTTCTTTTCTATAACATCCTTAACTTCATAAAACTGAGTAGTCAAATCCTTATTAGGATTACCACCATGTTCTCCAGAACCACTCTTAGAACAATATATACAGCCACCATAACCTTTGGTACCATCAATATTAGGACAAGTAAAACCAGCATTCAAACTAACTTTAAATACTTTAGAATTAAATCTGTTTTTAAGATAATAATTCAAAGTATGATATCTTTTATTATCTAATGTATATTTAAACATTATTAGTCACCTCATGATATATTGTATCATAAAATAAAAAAAATACATAATAAATAATGGTGATACTATGTCTAATATAAAAAGATATAATATATTTATATTATTATCTACTTTAGCTAGAAATATAGTAGAAGTATTTTCTTCAGTACTACTATATAAAATGGGCTACTCTCTAAAAGAAATACTACTATTTTATTCATTAGTATATTTAACTGGAGCCATAACTAGTACTATAGTAATCTATTTAACTAAAATAATTAAACCTAAATATATATTAATAGTATCCAGTATTATCTTTAGTGGTAGTTTCTATTATATGTCTATAATGGATAAAACATTCACTAATCTAATAATATTTAGTATTATCTATGGACTTGGAGCCTATACTTATCATACCATAAGACACTATTATGCTATTAAATCTATAAATAATCATGAAAGAAAAGAAATAGGTAGTATTTTAATATATACTAATATAGCCATAGTTCTGTCTTCAGTAATAGGTACTTATGTAGAAACTAAACTATCAAAGTTAATACTAGCTATCATTGTAATAATAATATCAGTATTAGCGGTTATACCAATATTTAAATATGAAGATAAAACAAATAACAATAAAATAAAAATAGATAAAATAGAAAAAAATAAATTATTATTCTTTATATGTGAACAAGCTAAAGTAATAAACTTAAGTCTTCAGCCATTATATCTATATTTATTTATAAATAATACTATTGGTTATGTAGGAATATTTAATATAATTATGGGTATTAGTTCTTGTATCTTTATTTATTTTTTTGTTAGAAAAGTAGATGATAAAAAATACTTTAAATATTTAAATATATTATTCTGTATCATATTAATATTAAAACTAAATATAAGTAATAAATACCTAGTACTAATCATAGCTTTATTTGAAGGACTAGGTATAAAGATATTTGAAATAGTATCCTCAGAAAATATATATAGTATAAAAGAAGATACTAATATTAAGGGATATCTATTAATCGTAGAAATAATATTCTGTATGATAAGAAGTATAATGTGTTTAATAGGATATTTTATTAATGATATAAAAATAATTCTTTATCTAACAATAGTATTAATATTTATAATAAGTTTTATAAAAAGAGATAATAAAGTGTAAAATATATGTAAAATAGTAATTTTACTCAAAAATATCTTTTGAAGGTAGTAAAAAAACAAAGTAAGGACTTTTAAAAATTTAAAGGTCTTTTTTCTTATCTTTTTTAATACTCAAAAACAAGTTTTAGTCATTTGCAATATATATTAGAACCTGCTAGTGTGTATCTTGGAGGCACAGAAATGAATTATTATAATGAAATAAAAAATGAACTAATAAACAACGAAGTATACAAAAGGGTAAAAGATTATTCAAAGAATAGAAATGAACTAAGTACTTATTATAATGTAGGTAAATTATTAATTGAAGCACAAGGTGGCGAGGAAAGAGCTAAGTATGGTGATGCTTTAATAAAAGAGTATTCAGAAAGATTAGTAAAGGAAGTTGGAAAAAATTATGATGAAAGAACATTGAGAAGAATGAGACAGTTTTATTTAGTATTTAATAATGAGATTTGGTCGCCACTGGCGACCAAATTGACATGGTCACACTATTGTGAATTATTATCCATTAAAGATATAAATGAAATCAGCTACTATATAAATATTTCTGAAGAACAAAATCTAAGTAAAAGACAACTTAGAGAAAAAATAAAATCTAAAGAATATCAAAGACTAGAAGATAAAACTAAATTAAAACTAATTAATAAGGAAGAAACAGCAGTAAGTGATTTTATAAAAAATCCCATAGTCATAAGAAATAAATACAACTTAGATAAAGAAGAAGTTACTGAAAAAATATTAAAAAAATTAATACTCGAAGATTTGGATAATTTTCTAAAAGAATTAGGTACAGGATTCTCATACATAGAAAATGAATACAAAATAAAAATAGGTAATACCTTTAATTATATAGATCTACTTTTATACAATATTAAGTTTAATTGTTATGTAGTAATAGAATTAAAAGTAACAGAGTTAAAGAAAGAACATATCGGTCAAATACAAATATATATGAACTATGTAGATAAAAATATTAAAACTATAAATCAAGATAAAACTATTGGAGTAATAATTTGTAAGAAAGATAATGGCTATTACATAGAGTATTCTAGTGATAACAGAATATTTTCTAAAAATTACATATTGTCTTAGGAGGCACAGAAATGAATTATTATAAAGAAATAAAAAACGAACTAATAAACAACGAAGTATACAAAAGGGTAAAAGATTATTCAAAGAATATAAATGAACTTAGTACATATTACAATGTCGGTAAATTGTTAATCGAAGCTCAAGGTGGTGAAGAAAGAGCTAAGTATGGTGATGGCTTAATAAAAGAATACTCAGAAAGATTAACAAAATAATTAGGCAAAGGATATTCAATTTGAAGTTTAAAAAACATGAGAAAGTTTTATTTGATATATCAAAAAGGGCAGGCAATGCCTGCCCAATTGACATGGAGTCATTATTGCGAACTTTTATCATTAAAAGATATAAATGAAATCAATTATTATATAGATATTTCTATAAAGCAAAATCTATCTTATAGAAAATTAAAAGAAAAAATAAAATCTAAAGAATATCAAAGATAAGTAGCTTATTAACAATTTAAAACATATGAGCTAATTTTATTTGCTATGAGAAAAAGGTGCGCCACTGGCACACTAATTACAATTACTAAACTAATATTAAATATATACCTCTCTCTTATATATAATAGATATGTAGATATATTGTTGTTAGACTATAGGCTAACAACAACACTCTATAGACCTTAGGCTATAGAGTGATTATACAATATTATCCAAATATAATTTATATACTTTATCAAAATCAATAATATCAAAAATATTCTCTAAGTATTTCTTTCTTAAATAAGTATACTTTAAATAATAAGCATGTTCCCATACATCAATAGTCATAATAGGAGTAAAACCATAATAATAAGGAGTATCCTGATTAGAAGTATTAATAATTCTAAGTTTATTATTCTTATCCATTACTAAAAAAGTATATCCACTACCTTTAACTTCCATAGCCATATCAATAAATTCCTCTTTAAATAAAGAGAAAGAACCAAAATATTTATTAATTAGATTAAGAAGTTCTATAGGTATATCTTTCTTCTTATTAGTCAAATTATAAAAATATAGGCTATGATTTAAATATCCTCCTAGATTAAATAGTATCTCATCTCTATTCTCCATAGGTAATATATCAATATGCTTAGCTAAATATATAGGAGAGTCTTTATAATCATAATTAATATCATTTAAATATTTATTTAACTTATCAGTATAATTTCTATAATGAGCATTATAATGAAGATCTAGTGTTCTATCATCAATATAGGGATCTAAACTCTTATAATCTAAAGTAATTCTTTTATATTCCATATATCATTCACCAATACATTATATTATTACTTCCCATAATTTACCACATTTATTTGATAATTTAACCAAATAAAATTAATATAATTAAATCAAGAAAAGAGGTGATAGATGATTAGATAAGAAAAAATATTAATTTTGTGTTATACTATATTTAGGAAGTGATATATATGAAAACAATAGCACTAGTAGAGGATGAAAAAGATTTGAATAATCTAATAAGAACATATCTAGAAAAAGAAGGCTATAATGTAGTATCCTATTATGATGGAGAGAGTACTATAAATAATATAAATAAAGATGTAGATTTATGGATATTAGATATAATGCTTGGAGATACCATTAGTGGATATGACATTATAAAGAAAATCCGTGAGGATAATCCCGATGTACCAGTAATATTTACATCCGCGAGAGATAAAGATCTAGATAAAATAATCGGTTTAGAATTAGGAAGTGATGATTATATTGCTAAACCATATTCTCCTAAAGAACTAGTACTTAGAGTAAATAATATCATAAGAAGAGTTTACTCCAAAGATAAACAAAAACTTACCTATAAAGATTATACTATAGACTTTGAAAAAAGAATGGTACTTCACAAAGGTGAAAGTATAAATCTAACTACTTTAGAGTTTGATTTACTCTATATGTTCGTTACCAATATAAATAAGTCCTTCTCAAGGGATGATATTTTAAACAACATTTGGGGAGAAAACTATTTTGGTACTGATAGAGTAGTAGATGATCTAGTAAGAAGACTAAGAAAGAAAATGCCAGAATTAGATATAAATACAATCTATGGCTATGGGTATAGATTATTATGAGAAAACCTAATCTTACAGAACAATTACTATTTATTTGTATAGTAATAGTGGTAATAATGATAATATCACTAGGAATAATATTACCTAGAAACCTATTACCAATATATGAAGATAATTTATATAACTATCTTGGTGAATCTTTAAATATATTGGATAGTCCTGAGAATAGTAAAATAAATAGTGAGGTAGCTTATATATATGTTAATAATGAAAATATATATATATCAAATAACTTAAATAAAGTATTAGGATTAGATTCTCCTAAAGAAATTCTAAGTAAAATAAATAAGGAAGAAGGAAAATTTCTCTATAACAAGAAAGTATATTATTATAGTACTATTACTTCAAATAATACTAAGAAAATAGCACTTACTGGTAGTAGTTATATAAATGATATGCGTATATCAATATTTAAGATAATCCTTCTTGTAGTAGGTATAACCTTTATAATAGTATCAATGGTAATCCTAATATGGTCTAATAGCTTAGTTAATAGAATAAAAAAATTAAAAGAAAAAATAGATAACTTGAATAACGATAACTATAATCATAAGATAAAATATGATTATGAAGATGAAATATCTACCCTTGAGGTAGCTTTGGAGAAAATGCGTGTATATTTGAAAGAAGAAGAAGAATATAAAAATCAAATGTACCAGAACATTTCCCATGATTTTAAGACTCCTATCACAGTAATGAAATCCTATATCGAAGCATTCGAAGATGGTGTAATAGCAGATAAAGAAGCCGTAAAAGTATCTAAAGAGCAATTATCTAAATTAGAAGGTAAAGTTCACTCCTTATTGTACCTTAATAAATTAAACTATTTCAAAGACAAAAAAGATATTATAAAAGAAAGGTGTGATGTCAGTAAAGTAGTCTTTGATTCAGTTGATAAATTCTCTTTAGTAAGAAATGATGTTAAATTCACTTTAGATATTGATGAAAAAAATACTATCTTTAAAGGTAGTAGTGAGATGTGGGAAGCAATTATAGATAATATATTAAATAACTTTATTAGATATGCTAATAAAGAAATAAAGATAACCATAAAAAATAATAAGATAATTCTATTTAATGATGGACCAAATATTGATAAAGATGTATTAAATAATATCTTTTCTCCTTTTGAAAAGGGGGTTAATGGTGTGTTTGGTTTGGGATTATCTATTGTAAAGAAAACACTTACATTCTTAAATTATGACATTAACATTCAAAATACTAAAAATGGTGTTAAGTTTATAATAAGTTAAGAACTCTTATTTTAGGGTTCTTTTCTTTATGTACACATTAAGCCTTATTCTAAGTCTTAATAGTGTTTATTTGAGCCAAACTATTGCCCTAAAATAAATATATCAGCCATATCTATCATATAGAAGAGGGGGTAATATACTAGGAAATAAAAAAAGAAGATTACTCTTCTTCAATAGCTCCTGTTGGACAAGATTCTAAGGCAGTATTTGATTCTTCTTCATGTTCTTCCGCTACTGGGGTTTCAATAACCTTAGCTAAATTATCATCATCAAAATCAAATACATCTTCACATAGACTAACACATTGTCCACATCCAATACATTTATCTTTATTAATTTTTAATTTCATAATCATACCTTCTTTCTATTTAATTATATCAAAATCAAATAAAAAATCAACATAAAATCTTTTATTTATCAAAAAAATATGTTATTATATTAATAGTAGAGGTAGAGCAATATGGAAAGTAGAATGGAAAAATATTATAAAGAAGATTTAAGTGAATTTAATAGAATTAAGAAAAACGAAAAACTATATAAAGATATTTCTTCTGAAATATCTGAACTAGATAATTTACCAATACCTGATAATTCCAATGAAATAGATATAAATGGTTTAAGAGAAATAGTTTCCAGTAGAGACGAATATCGAAAAGCTAAAGAATTAGGGAGAACAGTTACCCTTCCAAAAAGGGAAGTAACAAATGCAGCACCAAAAGAGAGTAGTAGAATATATGATATTAATGTTCTACTTGAAAATGCTAAAAATGAAATAAATAAAAATGCTGAAGCTAATAAAGAAGAGCCTAAAATAAATACTAACTTTTTAACTAATCTTGAGGATGCTAATATACCATATGTTCCTGAAGCAGATGATGCTATGGAACTTTCAGAAGAAGTACCAAAAGAGGATAAAGATAAAAAAGAAAGTAATACTAATTCACTTCCACTTGATATACTTGTAGACTTAAAAGGTGATGATAACACTGTAGTAACAGATCCTATTGTTAAAGAAGAAGTTACTATGATAAAGAAAATAAAAGAAGGAGAAACCTTTTATAGTGGTTCATTTAATTTTAGTAAAAAAGATTTTGATGAAGATGATGATGATGAAAAATTATTTGAAGAAAAATCTCATAATGGAATAAAGATATTCTTCTTAATATTTGGACTTCTTGTACTAGGAGCAGCCTTATATTTTATCATTACTAGATATGTATTATAAATAAAATTAAATTGATAGCTTAGGCTATCTTTTTACATAAAATAAAAAAAATAAAATTATTCTAAAAAATAATGTTAAAAAAATTAAAAGTGTGGTAAAATATATTATAGGTAGGAAAGGTGGTAACATATGGATAGTGTCTTTTTAATTACTATATCAGCTTTTATATTGGCAGTTATCCTTATAATTATTACTATTGTTATAATTAAAAGTAATCAGAATAAAAAATATAAAAAAGAAATAGAAGAATTAGATATTGAAAAGAATAGCCTACTTGGGGTTCCGGTACTTAGTGAGATAACAAAGGTTAAAGAATTAGTAAAAACTGATAATTTAAAGGAAAAGATGGAAGACTGGGATAATACTTTTAAATTAATAAGGGATGAAGCAATACCTAGTATTACTGATTCAATATCTGATGCTGACTTTTTAATAGATAGAAAAGAATACAAACAAGCTATAAGAAAAATGGCTAATATTGAAATGGAACTACGTGTACTAAAGAAAAAGACAGATAAGTTGCTTGAAGAAGTTCAGTTAATAACTAAATCTGAAGAGAGAAATAGAACTCTTATTACTAAATTGAAAATAGTATATCGTGAGCAGCAGAATAAATTTGAAAGAACTAAAAAAGAATTTGGCGTAATTACAGCTTCAATGGAAGAAGAGTTTAGTAGAATAGATAAACTATTTGCGGAATTTGAAAGAGCTATGGATAATAATGATTATGTTTCTGTAGAAAAGAAAATAGTTCTTTTAGATGATAAGATTAAAAGAATGGATAAATTACTTGCAGACGTTCCTACAATTGTCTTAATGGCTACTGTTGTTATGCCAAATAAAATAGAGGATACTATAATATATTATAATAGAATGCGAAGAGATGGTTATCCACTAGATTACTTAAATGTTGAATATAATATTAAAGAAATAAAAGATAAAATAAATAAAATTATTGAAAATTTAAAGAACTTGGAGATGAATGATTCAATAATAGAATTAAAAACTTTTGTAGATTACTTTAATAGTTTATATAATGATTTTGATAAAGAAAAAGAATGTAAAGACTTATTTAAACAAAATATTAAAGAACTCGGGTATAGAATAGACAATATTAATAAAGTAGTAAGAGATATATATCTTCAAATAGATGATATAAAATATAATTATAATTTATCAAATGAAGATATTAATAAATTTAGTTTATTAAATAAGAGTTTAGAAAAAATAAATAAAGATTATAAGATACTAGTGGATCAAGGTAAAATGAAAACATTTGCCTACTCTAAACTAGTTGATGAATTAGATGGATTGTCACTAAAATTATCTAGATTACAGGATGATTTGGATTATCAGTTAAGATCAATTACTAGCATGAAAGATGATGAAACAAGAGCAAGAGAACAATTAAATACAATTGAAGACTTATTAAAGAAGTCAAAATATCGTCTAAAAGATTATAAAATACCAGTAATTCCAAGTAGTTATTACATAGAACTTACTGAGGCACAAGATGCAATAAGAGAAATAGTAAAAGAACTAGATAAGAAACCAATTGTTATAAAAATATTAAACATAAGAGTAGATACTGCAAGAGACTTAGTATTTAAAATATATAATAAGACAAACGATATGATTAAGATTGTTGATATGGCTGAAAAGATGATAGTTTATGGGAATAGATATCGTAGTAGTTATGAAGAAATAGATATTGCTCTTACTAAAGCAGAAGAGTTATTTAGAAGAGGAAAGTATAAAGAATCTTTGGATTTGTCTACGAAGAGTATAAGTTTTATAGATAAAAATATTATAGATAGTGATTAATTGTTGATTTTTTAAGTTATTTATGATATTCTTATATTAGAGTAAATAGGGAGGAAAAATATGCAAACAGTAGTAGATTTTTTATTAGAATATTATGTGTGGGTTTTGATTGTATTAGTTATTCTTTTAATTACAGTAGTTGGTTTTCTCGCAGATACTAAAAAGAAAAAGAAATTAAGAGAAAAAAAGGAAAGAGAAGCTGCAAGTGATAATAGTATGCCTGCTAATGATTTAAATATGATGAATCAAGGTATGGATATGAATTATAATATAATGAATCAAAATATGAATATGGGATATAATGATATGAATAATAATATGATGAATCCTAATACTGATAATATGATGAATAATAACATGATGATGAATAATCAAATAAATAGTATGCCAAATAATATGGTTCAAAATATGAATGGTGGTATGGATCATAATGTTAATATGATGAACAATATGAGTAATGGGGTTGAAACTGCTCCAAGTGCGATGGAAAGTATTCCTGAAGTAAATTCTAACTTGAGTAGCAATGATTCTTTCTTTATTCCAGCTTCAGAGCAGACACCTAAGTTTGAACCAAGAGAAGTATCGATACCAAAACCTATTGAGCCAACACCAATATTAAATAATGGAATAAATAATAATGTAGCTTCTGTTACAGAGCCAAGAGAGGTATCAAGTATGTCAAATAACATACCTAATTCTATGTCAAATGTAGTACCACAAATGACAGTACCTACACCTGAACCAATGCAAAATCCTATTCCGGAGGTATCAAATCCAGTAGGAGTTCAAATGGGAGGAGTAACTCCAACACCAATACCAAATGCTATGCCACAAATGACAGCACCTAGTGCTATACCAAATGTTAATGTTACTGCCACTCCAGTAGCGGAGCCAATGACTCAAATGAATAATATGCCAAATAACATGGTAAATAATATTCCTAATGGCGTACCAAATCCTATGCCAAATATGAATCAAGTACCACCACAACCACAAGTAAATAATATGGGTGGATATAATAATAATTCAGTACAAGGTGGGGCAAACTTTGTAATGAATGGTACAGTACAAAATAATCAAAATAATGGGAACTGGAATTTATAAGATATAAGATTTAAGATTTAGTTGATCTAAATCTTTTCTATCTTGAGGAGGTATTTAAATGAATTATGATGATGATAAAAAAATAGATAATGTTACACCATACAAGGCTACTGGTAATTTAAATACCGCTATTAGTAATCCTACTGTACATATTAATGATGCAATGAATATGAATATTAAATCAGTAAATACAGTTCAGAATAATAATACTGGTGTAAATACTCCTGATAATATACCTGTTACTAATAATTATAATACTATGAATTTAAATAATGCTAGTAATAAGCCTAATGTTAATAATAATGTTATTGTGGAAACTAATAATCAGAATGTTAATAATACAAATGTAAAGAAAACTTATGTTACTACTGATAATAAGCCTAAAAAAAAGAAGTTTAATTTAAATCTTACTAAAGAATTTAAAATAGCACTTCTTATCATAGTAATCTTATTTGTATTTGTATTTATATTAGATTTATTACCAAAATTATTTTAAATGTTTTTGGATAATGAAATAATTAAATCAAAGTTATCATCATTAGCCATAATATTTTTATGTAACTCATGACATTTATCGCAGCTATAAATAATCTTATAGCTGTTTTTAAATTTCTCTATACCAATTGGTCTCATTAGTCCTTTGCAGGTATTTTCTCTATCACCAGGATTAATATCTAGATGTTTAGAATATAAACAGAATGGACAGTGATCTCTAGCGGTATATCCAAGCCTAGTAACTTCTTTACCACAATTTTCACAAATAAAACTTTCATCAATCATATTAAACTTTTTCATGATACAATTATAACAAAATATAATAAAAATATCAATAAAAACACCATATGGTGTTTTAATAATATACTGGATAATTAGGATATGGAGGATATGGATTATATGGTACTGGATATGGTCTAGGATAAAAAGCAGGAGCTAAAAGGCCTCCGGTTATTCCCCCTAATAGAAATGGTCCAAAAAATCCCCCACCAAATCTATCTCCATTCATTGGCATTGGTCTTAACATTCTTCTGTTATACATAAAATAGTCTCCTTTCTCTATATTATATTTAAAAACATTAATCATGTGAAAAGACTTTATTTATTTTTTAAAATCTAGTATAATATATACATGGAGGTTTACTATGGATGAAATAATAATTAAGAGTGATGATCTACTAGTAATGAATTTAATAAATTATTTTATTACTGAAGAAAACTATAAACCAATGATTATACATGGTATTAATGATGAAATTTGGCTTGAAAATCTAGATAATAATTATAAAATAGTTAGAATAGTATCACATCATATTCATAATAAAGAACAATTGGATTTTGATAAGTTTAAATTATCTAAAATAGTAAAACAAGTGAAAAGAAAGACATTATCATTTAAAGTAAAAGTACTTAGTATTTATACGGATATTGAAGATGAAAAAATACTTAATAATGATGATGTATTAATAACTAAAGAAAAAGATATAAATAATCCAAAATTAGTAAGTGCTTTTCCAGATATTGTTGAAAAGACAAATAGAAAAGAAGATGGCTTGGAATACTTTATTAAAGTAACTGATAATATTAATAAAAAGAATGAAAAAAGGAATAAAATTGCTGAAAAGATATTTTCATATAAACAACCTATAGTTACTTATATAATTATGGCTATATGTATAATACTATTTATACTAATGGAATTATCAGGAGGTAGTACTAATAGTCAAACACTATTAAAATATGGTGCTAATTTAGATGTGTTAGTAAAAAATGGTGAATACTATAGATTATTTACTTGTATATTCTTACATATTGGAATAATGCATTTATTATGTAATATGTATTCTTTATATATTATAGGTAGAGAAGTAGAAAATTTATTTGGTAAAATAAAATATATAATAATATTTATACTAAGTGGTATATTTGGTAGTATAATGTCACTAGCATTTACTCATAATACTATATCTGCTGGAGCATCAGGAGCAATATTTGGTTTACTGGGAGCACTTCTATATTTTGGTATGCACTATCGTACATATCTAGGAGAGGCTATAAAAAGATCAATTATTCCAATAATTGTTGTAAATCTAATAATAGGTTTCTTTGCAGAAGGTATTGATTTGGCTGCTCATATAGGAGGTCTAGTAGGCGGCATATTATTAGCTATGATGGTCGGAGTACCAGATAAATCAAAAACAAAAGATATAATAAATGGAACAATATTAACAATAATATATTTAATATTTATTTCATATTTAGCTTTTTGGAGGTAATAAAATGGGGAAATTAGAAAATGCATTAAAAACATTTAACCTAGATGCTAATTTTACACATGAGCAGTTAAAAAAAGCATATAGTTTAAAGTCAAAATTGCTGTATGTGGACTTTGGAAATAAAAAAGAAGATACCATAAGAAGAGAACAAGATAGTTATGATTATCAAATACTTATAATGTATGAATATCTAAGAAAAATGTTTAAAGATATTGATTTAGAAAAGAAAGGATTATTTAATATATCAAAGTCTGCGAAAGAATTTTATGAAAAAGAAATAAATCATGCAATGGTATCACAACTATTTGATTTTATTAGTTTAGATATTAAGAATTTAGATATGGAAATAGAAACTGCTAAAACAACTATGGACTTAGAAAAGGCTTTTTCTGAATTTATACAAAGAAAAAATGAAAGTTATCAAATGTTTATAAATAACATAATGTATGGTAATAATGAAAAAGATCATCATGAAACCATTAATGGTGAAAGTCTAGTACAAATAGTATCTATGAAAGAACTAATTATAACTGTGTATACTATATTAATTGATAGAGATTATATGCTTAATAATATAAAGACTAAAGTAGAGGAACAATTTAAACCAGGTAGTGCCGAATATAATCTTGGAGCAAAATATTATATAAGAATGAAACTTGCTAAAACATATGAAGAAGCTAAAGGAATATATAATGATGCTTTAGTACAGTTATCTAGTCTAGATACTATAGAGGAAAATAAAAAAACATCATCAAGATAGTAGAAATACTATCTTTTTTTTTTATTTTATGCTATTATATACTAGAGGAGAATAGAAATGAGAGTACATATTGATAGTGATATTTTATATAAAATAGATAATTATTTAAAACCTGAATTGGTTTATATACCTCTTGAGAATAAAAATGAAGTAGAGTATAAGCATCTAGTAAAAGGTGGAGATTATGTTCATAAAGGACAAGTAATTGCTATAGATGAAAAGATAAATTTTCCTATACATAGTTCAGTATCAGGTTATGCATTAGTGGGAGATACTAAGACTATTAATAATGGTAAAAAGATTAAATGTGTTGTAATAGAAAATGACTTCAAGGAGAAGTATGAAAAAAGTAAGGTAGTAACTAAAAAGGAATATACTAGAGAAGAATTTATAAATGCTCTTAGAGAAAATGGTATCACTGGACTAGGAGGAAGTGATTTTCCTACTTTCTTAAAGTATGATAATGATAACACTAAATATCTTTTAGTAAATGGTGTTGAATGTGAACCTTTTGTTTCTTGTGATAAAGCATTAATGAAAAATAGTGCTGAAGAAATACTTGAAGCTGTAGATAAAATAATGACTATAATGAATCTAAAGAAGAGTTATATTGTTGTAAAAGAAGATAGTACCAAAGTAATAAATGCTTTTACTAAACATATTGGTACTTATCCTAATATAAGTTTAAAACTAGTAAAAGATGCATATCCAAATGGCTGGGAAAGGCTAGTAGTAAGAGATACTCTCGGGATAGAGTATGATAAATACCCAATTGAAAAAGGTATACTAGTTAGTAATGTTAGTACTATTTATGCAATCTATGAAATGCTAAAATATAGTAGACCATTAACAGAAAGAATAATTACCATTACTGGTCCAGGTATAAAGAAAAAGACTAATGTTAAAGTAAAAATAGGTACTCTAGCTAGTGAAATAATAGCTTCACTAGATGGTTATAAAAAGCTAAAGAATCCACTTTTTATTGCAGGTGGTCCAATGATGGGAAAGAGTATTCCTACTGATGACTTAATAATTACTAAAGATATAAATGCTATTCTTGTAATAGAGGATAATTTTACTAGATCATTACCATGTATATCATGTGGTAAATGTCTTGAGGTATGTCCTGTAGGAATATATCCAGCCTTTATTATGAAAAATATCAGTAATATCAAAGAACTAGAATGTCTAAAAGCGGATGAATGCATAGAATGTGGACTATGTTCTTATATATGTCCTTCAAAAATAGAAGTAAGAGAATTTGTAAAAGCCGCTAAAGAGAAGGTGAATAATAAATGAGAGAGTTTAAGGTAAGAAATGGAAGTTATCTAAAAAGTAAAAATAAAACTTCTGATATGATGTATACTATCTTAATAATATTATCTTTCTTTATATTATTCTCTACATATAAAAATGGTATATATCCGGTAATAAAAGGCTATGGTAGTCTATACCTAGTATTTAAACCATTAATATTTGTTGTAGTAGCTTCTATTACTGGTTTATTAACTGAATACCTATACTATCTAATTAGAAAGAATAAAAAAAGTATTTATGAATTATTTACTGAAAACTATGCTATTATACCAGGAATATTTTTAAGCCTAGTAATATCAATAAATACACCATTATATTTAGTAATACTAGGTAGTATAATAGCCTCTTTATCAAAAGTATTAACAGGAGGTTTTGGTAAAAATAAATTAAATCCTGCTCTAGCGGGAAGTCTCTTCATAACGGTAATATTTTCATCTCTAGTAGGAGGATATCTAAATCCTTATGAAGTAGATACCATAAGTAGTGCAACACCATTATCAAATATGACTGCAGGTAGTTATGTTCTTACTTATGATAAATTAGTGGCACCATTTGGTAGTCTATTAAACTTCTTCTTTGGCAACATACCGGGTGCTATAGGAGAAACATCATCACTACTATGTGTAGTAAGTTTTATCTATTTAACCTATAAAAAAATGATTAAATGGCGCATACCTGTATCCTATGTATTAACGGTAGTATTAATAAGTTCAGTAATATGTATAACTAAAGATATTGGACTATGGTTTATTCTATTTAACATATTATCTGGAGGATTACTTTTTGGAGCAGTCTTTATGGCTACTGATCCAGTAACCACTCCAATTACTAATACAGGACAGTTAATAAGTGGTGTACTTCTAGGTATCATAACTATGTTTATTAGATATTTAACTCCATTACCAGAGGGAGTATTAATATCAATATTAATAGTTAACTTAATAACAATACTAATAAATTATTTAAGTATAAAATTATATAATAAAAAAATAATTAAAATATCCTTAATAATTCTAAGTACTATAATAGCCCTACTACTAGGAGTAATAATAAGTACTAAGGTATTAAATAAAGAACCAGATGATAGTTTTAGTATATTATCTAAAACAAAAAGTGGTAATATAACAACTTATGAGGTAATGGGAAGAGGTTATGCTGGTAAAAATAGTTTAAAATTAAAGATAGTATTTACTAGTGGTAATATTTCTAATATAGAGTTATTAAAGAGTAATGAAACATATACTGCTATTATAAAGGATAATAATTATTTAGATAAGATAAAGAATAATCAAAATAATCTTGATAATTTAGATACTATCAGTGGTTGTACTTATTCTACTAAATACTTAAAAGAAATGGTAACTAAAACAATAGAAGACTATAATAAATAGTTTTCTTTTTTTCTTTAGAGCCTGTAGTCTCTAAAGGCGTAAGAAAGCCTTAGGTCTTCCTTACGACAATTTATTTAAAGCATAAACTAACTATTTATTCTTACTTATTTGACCATAGTATAAACAAACCCAAGTCTTATTAAAAGCCTATTAATTAGTATAAAAAAGCAATTAAAAACTTTACTTTTAATATTAGCAATGTTATAATTAATATGGATAGAAGGTTGATAAAGTGGCAAAGAAAAAAACTAAAAAAGATAGTGAAAAGAAAAAATTTGAATATACAAATGAAGTGGTAGGTATAATACTAATACTAGCTGCAATTATAGGGATAGGAGCCTATGGACCTGCGGGTAATTTTATAAAATCATTCGCAGTATTTCTAGTAGGTAATATATATCCATTCCTTTTATTTGGATTATTAATATTAGGAGGATATCTAATAGTAAAAAGGAAAACGCCTAACTTACTTAGTCTAAGATGGATAGGCTTTTATATACTGGTAATATCTTTCTTAGTATTACTTCACTTAAAATATATAGAAGTACATTCACAAGAAGGAATAAAAATAATAACAGAAACATTTAATAATCTATTAAAAGCCTTTGATAACACAGGAAATACAAATATAGTAGATACTATAAGCTATGCTATTTCCAATAGTGGTGGAGGTATGATAGGAGCAATCTTTACTTATGCTTTCTTTAGTTTATTTAAAGATGGTACTAAGATAGTTATTATTACTTTAATTGTAATTGGTACAATATTATTATTTAATACTAGCCTTATTGATTTAATTAAGAAAATAAAAGTACCAAAGATTAAAAAGAAGGAACATAAAGAGAAAGAAAATGCTGATACTACTGATAGTAGAATAATTCTTCCTACTGTAGACAAAACTCCAGATAAAGAAGAAAAAGATTTACCAGTAGAATCAGATATACCAATAAAGACTGCTAGTGCAAGTGTAATGGTAAAAGAAGATACTGAAGAAGAAAAACCGGTAATTAATGTAAATTACAAGTTGCCACCATTAACATTATTAAAATTATCTAAAGGTAATAATGATAAAGAAAATATTGAAGCAGTAAAACAAAATATAACTACTTTAGAGAAAGTACTTGCTGATTTTGAAATACCAGGTAAGATAAAAGAATGTCATATAGGACCATCAGTTACTCAGTATGAATTAGAGTTAAAAGCAGGTACTAAAGTTAATAAACTATTATCAATACAAAAAGAGATAGCTTTAAATTTAGCCGCTAAAGATGTAAGAATACAGGCTCCAATACCTGGTAAAAGTACTATTGGTATAGAATTACCAAATAAAGTAAATAGTGCTGTATCATTTAGAGAAGTACTAAGTAAATTACCAGAACCAAGTGATAAATCATTACTTGCTGTAGGACTAGGTAAAGATATTATGGGTACAGTAAAGTGGGCTGAAATAAATGCTACACCACATCTTTTAATAGCAGGTGCTACTGGTAGTGGTAAATCAGTATGTATTAACTGTATAATAGCCTCAATATTAATGAGAACTAAACCTGATGAAGTAAAATTAGTAATGGTAGACCCTAAAAAAGTAGAATTATCAATGTATAATGGTGTACCACACTTACTTACTCCGGTAGTAACAGATCCTAAGAAAGCCTCTATTGCTTTAAAAAATATTGTAGTAGAGATGGAAAGAAGGTACCAAGTATTTGAGGATACTAAATGTAAGAATATAAGTTCTTATAACAAAATGTGTGAAACAAATACAGACTATGTAAAGATGCCATATATTGTATTTATAATAGATGAGTTAGCAGATTTAATGCTTGTAGCTGCTAAAGATGTTGAAGACTCAATAATGAGAATCACTCAAATGGCTAGAGCAGCAGGTATTCACTTAATCGTAGCTACACAAAGACCATCTACTGATGTAATAACCGGTGTTGTAAAAGCTAATATACCATCTCGTATATCATTTGCCGTATCATCATCAATAGATTCAAGAACAATCCTAGACCAAACTGGAGCAGAAAAACTATTAGGTAAAGGTGATATGTTATTTAAACCAATGGGAGAAAATGTTCCAATAAGAATACAAGGTGCTTATGTAAGTGATGAAGAATTACAAAAAATAGTAGACTTTACAATATCACAGCAGAAGGCTAACTATGATCACTCTATAACAGAAGAAAGAGGTGGCGAAGGAACTGATGCTGGTAAATATGATGATGGCTATGAATCAAAAGAAGAATATGATGATCCACTATATAACGATATTGTAGACTTCGCTATGGTGTTTGGTAAAATATCAGCCTCTCTAATTCAAAGAAAGTATCGTATTGGCTATAATAGGGCTGCTAGAATAGTAGACTTACTTGAAGAAAGAGGTATTATAGGACCACAAAATGGTTCTAAACCAAGAGAGGTATTAGTAAAAAAAGAGACTAATACTGAAGAGGAGTAGTGTAAAACAAAGAAATATCAAAAAAAGGTTGATATTTCTTTAAAAATATTATATAATTATTAGGCAGGTGAAATTTATGACTATTGATTTATTTAATCTTGTGGTAAACAATAAAACTATAAATATAGATAGTGATATTATAATTCCAAATGAATATTTAGAAAATAGTGGTATTAGAAGATTAAATAATATTCATTTTAAAGGTAATATCAAGAAGTTAGTAGATGATACATATTCACTAGAAGGAGTACTAAGCGGTACTATGATACTAGCAGATGATATAACTTTAGAAGACTATGAATATAATTTTACTAGTGAAATTGAAGAAAATATCGAGGAAACAAGCATAAATTTACAAAAAACACTTGATATTACTGACATTTTATGGCAAAATATTCTTATCGAGGTTCCTTCAAAGGTAGTAAACGATAAGAATAAAAACATAAAACTTGAAGGTAATGGATGGAGATTAATTAGTGAGGATGATTTAAATAGTAAAAACAATCCTCTCAGTGAACTCGAAGATTTATTAAGGAAGGAGTGAGATAGATGGCAGTTCCATTTAGAAAAGTAAGTAAGACAAGAAGAGATATGAGAAGAACTCATTATAAAGTTACCGCTAATGGATTAGTAGAATGTACTAACTGTGGTGCTAAAATTAGACCTCACAGAGCATGTCCAAAATGTGGTTTTTATAAAGGAGTAAGCACTTCTAAAGAAGAAGTTAAAGAAGTAAAACCAGAAGTTAAAAAGACTACAAAGAAAACTGAAACTAAAGTAGCTGAAGAAAAGAAAGCTCCTAAAAAAGCTAAATCTTCAAGCAAGACTGAAGAATAGTAAAAAATAAGTACTCTAAATTAGAGCACTTTTTATTTACAAAAAACTTTAAATAAATTATACTAAATATAAGAAAAGAGGTATAATATGAATATCAATTTAGAAATAGTTACATTAGAAGAAAAAGAAAAATTAAAAAAATTATTACAATTATATTTACATGACTTAAGTTTATACTTTCCATTACCATTTAATTCCATAACATGTGAGTACGACTATAACATAGATAAATATTTTAGTGATAATTATGCATATTTTATTAAAGATAATAATAATATATTAGGCTTTATACTTGTAGATGATAACAAAAATAATAACTATGAAATAAGTGAAATATTTGTTTTAAATAACTATAAAAGAAATAAAATAGGTAAAGAATCAGTAACTAAAGTTTTTAATCTTCATAGAGGTAATTGGACTATAAAAGCAGTACCTAATTCTATAATAGCAGAATCATTTTGGAAGAATATAGTAAAAGAGTATACTAATAATAATTATATTGAAGAATATACAGGTAAGTATAATCGATTAGAAATTTATTTTAGTAATGGCAATTAATATAATTAGAAAACAATTAAATTAGCAGATAAGTACTTATAGAGTACTTTTTCTTTTTGGTAAAAATATTACCAAAAAATGTATTAAAAATCATTGACTTGAATCTTTTATATATGCTATATTGAGAGTGTAAGAAAAGAGGAGGGTTATATGGAAAAAGATAAATTATATTTAATTAATAAAATATTTAATAATGAGAAAGTCAGAACAGTTTGGGACAAAGAAAGTGAAAAGTATTATATTAGCATTATTGATATTATCGCAGCATTAACAGGAAGCACCAGACCTAGAAAATACTGGAGTGATTTAAAAAAGCAATTAATTTTTGAAGGGAGTGAAGTGTCCGAAAAAATCGGACAGTTGAAACTCAAGGCCAATGATGGTAAATATCGTTTAACAGATGTTACGGATATAGAAGGAATGTTTAGAATAATAGAATCTATTCCTAGTAAGAATGCTGAGCCTATAAAACAATGGTTAGCCAAGTTAGGTAGTGAGAGAATTGATGAGGTATTTGATCCATCAATTGCTATGCAAAGATCTATAGATTTATATAGAGCAAAAGGTTATGATGAAAACTGGATAGCAAAGAGAATGAAATCTATTCAAAACAGAAAACAATTAACTGATGTTTGGAAAGAAAATGGTATAGAAGATGCCAAAGAGTATGCTATTTTAACTAATGAAATATATAAAACTTGGTCTGGTATGACTAGTAAGGAATATAAAGAGTATAAAGGACTTAGAAAAGAAAACTTAAGAGATAATATGGATAGTATAGAACTAATTCTTACTGATTTATCTGAAGAAGCTACAAAAAGGTTAGCGGAAAAACATAAACCAATAGGACTTGATGGTAATATTAAAGTAGCCAAAGTAGGTGGTAATGTTGCCAAGGTTGCCAGAAATGAACTGGAAAGTAATTTAGGAGAAAGTATTATTACTTCAAGTAATAGATTAGATTATGAATATGATAATAAGAAAATGATTACACAAAAGTAAAGAAAAGAGGTATATATGAATAAAATAGGAATTATATTTGCTATGTATGAAGAATTAGAAGAAATGTTAAAACTAGTTAAATTAAATAAGATAAATAAAATATATGATTTAGATTTTTATGAATGTACTATTAATGATAAGGAATGTATTTTAGTAGAATCAGGAGTAGGTAAAGTTAATGCTTCAAGAAGCACTCAGGTATTAATAGATAACTATAGTCCTAATTATATACTAAATGTTGGAGTAGCAGGAGGTATAGATAATAAACTAAATGTTTGTGATATAGTAGTTAGTGATAAATTAGTACAATATGATTTTGATATAACAGCATTCGATCATCCTAAAGGCTATATACCTAAAGTAGGTGTATATGTAGAATGTGATAAATATCTTAGAGAGTTAGCCTTTAATATAAAAAAGAATAATATTTATGATGGTACTATTGCTACTGGTGATATGTTTTGTACAAATATAGGATTATCTAAAAAAATAAATGAAGAATTTAATGCGGTAGCAGTAGAAATGGAAGGTGCTAGTATAGGAATGACCTCTTATTTAAGTGGAATACCATTTTTAGTAATTAGATCTATATCTGATGTAATAGGTAAAGATAATTTAATTACTTATGATAAATTTTTAAAGAAAAGTAGTACTGAAGTAGCAGAGTTTACTCTAGAAATAATTAATAATTTGTAGAAGACTATAAGGGGAGAGGTTTCAAATAAATTTTACTAGAAAATTACAAAAGGTACTAAAATATAAAAGATAGAATAAGTTTAATAGTGTAATTAGTAATGCAAGAATAGCATGTTAGAAAAACAATTGTGCACAAGAAGATCTTTTTTCCTGTTTGGGAAAAAAGATAGAATTATCAAAAGAATCTAAAAAAACTATAATAGATTATAAATTATCTCGTTATGCACATTATTTAATAGTACAAAATACTGAGGTTTTTATATAAAAATAAATAAAACTATTGACAAAAGAATTTTAATATAATATATTTATTATGACATTTGCGAAGAAAAAACCATATATTTAATTGCATGATGAAACTACATATTTAAAATATGTGGCTTTTTTGCGTTGTCAGAAAGGATGTGATATTAAAATGTCATTCATCAAAGTTGATAACATAACAAAAACTTTTAAAGTAGCCAAAAGAAATAGTGGACTAAAGGCTGCTTTAAAATCATTTTTCAAAAGAGAATATAAATATGTAAATGCAGTAAAAAATGTATCTTTTGAAATAAAGAAAGGAGAGATAGTAGGTTATATTGGTCCAAATGGTGCTGGAAAGAGTACCACGATTAAGATGCTTTCAGGAATACTTCTTCCTACTAGTGGAAGCATTAAAATAAACAATTTAGATCCTATTAAAGATCGAAAAAAATATGTGTCTAAGATAGGAGTAGTCTTTGGTCAAAGAAGTCAACTTGCTTTTGATATTCCGGCGGAAGACACTTTTGACTTGTTAAGAGATATCTATAAAATAGATAATAATGAATATCAAAAGACAAAGAAATATCTAGTAGAACTTTTAGGTATTGAAGAAATAATAAAAAAACCGGTTAGAACGCTTTCTTTAGGAGAGAGAATGAGGTGTGAAATAGCATCATCTCTACTACATAAGCCAGAAATATTATTCTTAGATGAACCTACAATAGGATTAGATGCTATATCTAAGAAGATAGTAAGAGACTTTATTAAAAAGATAAATAAAGAAAACAAAGTAACAGTAATTCTTACTACTCATGATATGAATGATATTGAAGCATTGGCTAAGAGAATTATCTTAATTGGTAATGGAGAGATACTATATGATGGAAATATTAAAACATTAAAAGTTAAATATGGTAGTTATAAAAATATTAAGATATTTACTAAAGATAAAATAGATAATATCAAAGTAAAAGGAATTATAAAGAAGTGTAAAAAAGAAGATTATTATAATTTTATAATAGATTCTAACATAATAAGTATATCTAATTTCTTAAGTAAACTTACTACTAAATATAATATTGAAGATATTGAAATAGATAATGAAAGTATTGATGATGTAATACTTAAATTATATGAGGACTATGAATTATGAAATCATATTTAAGTTATTTTAGATTAAGATTTATAACTAATCTTCAATATCGAATGGAAGCAATAGCAGGTATATGCACACAAGTATTTTTTGCTTTAATATTTATTATGATATATTTAGCCTTCTACGAAAGTGGTGGTAATGTACCAATGAACTGGCAAGAACTTGTTAATTATCTATGGCTTCATCAAGCATTCTTTGCTTTGGTATATCCTTTTGATAGAGAAAGTGAATTACTTAGTATGATTAAGAATGGTAATTTAGCCTATGAATTAATAAGACCTCAAGATTTCTATTTTAAATGGTATATTAAGATGTTAGCTAAAAGGTTAGTGGCAGTCTTACTTAGATTTGTTCCATTAATAATTCTTGCTATATTATTACCATATCCATTTCATTTATCAGGCCCTTATTCTATAAATAATTTCATAATGTTTATAGTAGCATTAATACTAGGTTTATTTTTAGTTACTGCCTTAAATCTACTTATGCATATTTTAACCATGTTTACTTTAGATGAAAAAGGAACAATGATAACTTATAGTGTAATAGCAGAAATATTTATGGGTGGAACGATTCCAATACCATTCTTTCCAACATGGTTAAAACATATAGCAGAATTTCTTCCTTTTAGATTTATTGGTGACTTTCCTTTTAGAATATATTCTAATAGCATACCATTAGAAGAAGGATATATTCTTATTATTGGTTCTATTATTTGGATAATTATTACAATATCATTAGGATACTTAATATCAAGGGTATCACTTAGAAAGGCTGTGATACAAGGTGGTTAAGTTATATATAGAATCAATGAAACTTAAATTAAAATCACAGTTAGAATATCGTCTATCATTTATCTTGACTTTTATTAGTCAGATAGGAGTATTTTTTACTTATTATTTTATGACAGTAGCTTTATTTCAAAGATTTGATAATATTAAAGGATTTACTTTATATGAAGTACTATTATGTTTTTCTATTATTCATTTTGGCTTTGCTTTTAATGAAACATTCTTTAGAGGCGTAGATAAATTTGATAAATTTATTATTGATGGCTCTTTAGATAGACTACTAGTAAGACCTAGAGGAGTATTATATCAAGTAATATGTAGTGAAATGGATTTTGTAAAAGTAGCTAGAATTATTCAATCATTAATAATATTCTTTATTGCTATAAGTCATTTAAATATAGAATGGAATATTATAAATATATTATTAATAATAGCAATGTTTCTATCTTCAATAATATTATTCTTTGGAATATTCTTATTAATGGCTTCATACTGTTTTATTACTATTCATGGATTAGAAGTAAGAAACTTATTAACTGATGGTGGTAAACAAATGGCTCAGTATCCAATAGGAATATTTAGAAAAGGGTTTATATTTATATTTACTTTTATTATTCCATATGCTTCAGTTAATTATTATCCTTTACTTTATCTATTAGGAAAATCTAATAATACATTATATTTATTATCACCATTATTAATAGTAGTATATTTAATACCATGTTTTCTATCTTTTAAAATAGGTTTAAAACATTATAGTAGTACGGGTTCATAGGAGGTGTTTATGAAAGATATATTAGTAGATACTGATGGATTTAATCAGTATTATGAAGAATTAAATAGATTAAAAGATATAAGTTTATCTATTGCCAGTATAGGAAGTGAATCCTATGTTGATGCAGTAGGAGATGGATGGCATGATAATTTTGCTTTTGAAGATACAATGAGACAAAGTAGAAAGATTGCTTCAAGAATAAATAAAATGTTAGAGGATGAAAAATATTTAAAAATAGTAGATAAAAAAAGTACTTCTGATGATATAATAGATATAGGAGATATTCTTAAAATAAAAGTTATATATGATATAGATGATATCGAAGAATATACTATTAAATTAACTGGTAAATATATGATAGATAATAATGCTAAAATTAAAGAGGTATCTTTAAATAGTCCGATAGGAAGAAGTATATATTTAAAAAGTATTAATGACAATGATATCTGTTATTATGTTAATGATAAGAAGATAGGTATTAAAATAATTAAGAGGATATATGAAAATTAAAGATTATCTTGGTAAGAAAATAACTATTAAAATAGATAGACCACTTGGGACAAGACATCCTAAACATAACTTTATTTATCTTTTAAATTATGGTTATGTTCCTAATACTATTAGTGATGATGGAGAAGAATTAGATGCTTATTTACTTGGAGTATTTGATCCGGTAAAAGAGTATCATGGAAGTGTAATAGCTATTATACATAGAACTAATGATAATGATGATAAGTTAGTAGTAGTACCAGATGGAGTAAATTATACTGATGATCAGATAATGGCTCTTACAGAGTTTCAAGAAAGATTTTTTAAATCGGTTATATGGAGGTGAATATGGAATACTTAAATGTATATGATAATAATAAAAATAAATTAGATAAAAAGATAGTTAGAGGAGATAAACTATCTAATGATGAACATATTTTAGTAGCAGTTATATTTATTAAAAATAAGGATAATAAATATTTAATACAAAAAACTTCTTTAGAAAAGAGTGGCTTATATAGTACAACTGGAGGTCATGTATTATATAATGAAGACTCTAAAACATCAATAATTAGAGAAGTAAAAGAAGAACTTGGAATAGATATAGCAAATGATGATATTAAATATATTGGAAGTATATTATTTGGAGTACCATTTGGAGATATTTATTATTTGGAAAAAGATATTGATATAGATAGTGTTAAACTTCAAAAAGAAGAAGTAAGTTCTGTTTCTTATATGACTAAAGAAGAAATAGATGATTTAATAAAAAAAGAAAAGATAACTAAATCACATGGGTTAATGTTTAAATATTTATGTAAAAAAATTATCAAATAAATATATATTTTTATATTGACACCATCATGTATTTATATTATCATAAACGATAAGACAATGATAAAAGAGATATATCTTTTATTAGAAAATACAGAAAGGATGATGTAATGAATAAGATAATTATAAGTAATAATATAAAGATAGAAAATATGATATATGAAATAAGAGGCAAAAAGGTAATGTTAGATTCTGATGTGGCATTTCTTTTTGATTATCAAACTAAAGAATTAAATAGAAATATAAAGAATAACATTGAAAGGTTTCCTGAAAATTATTGCTTTAGATTAACTGAACAAGAATATGAATTCTTGAGGTGCAATTTTTTCACCTCAAGTAATAACAATAGTCATGGTGGAAGAAGATATTTACCATATGTATTTACAGAATATGGTATTGTTATGCTTGCTGGTATTTTAAAAAGTGATGTTGCAATAAAAATGAGTCTTAGAATAGTAGATACTTTTATTACTATGAGAAGATATATAAACACCAATTTAATAGAACAAAGAACTACTAATAAATTGGTATTAGAATATGACAAAAGAATATCAAATACTGAAACAAAGATAATAGAACTTGATAATAATGTTAAATTATTACAAGAATCTTTTAATAAGTTAAATACAAAAGAATCTAATAATCATATCTTTTATGAAGGACAAATATATGATTCATACTCATTACTCATAGATATATTATCTAGGGCAAAGAAAGAAATAATCATAATAGATAATTATGCTGGTAAAAAACTATTTGATATTATTAAGAATATTAATGTTAAGGTAAAAATATATACTGAAAATATAGATAATATTTCTAAAGAAAAGTATGAAAAGCAATATAATAATTTAGAAATAATAAATACTAATATATTTCATGACAGATTTATTATAATAGATAATAAAGTGTTATATCATTCTGGCGCATCATTTAAGGATTTAGGTAAGAAGTGCTTTGCTATTACTAAGATGGAAGGCGATAGTATATTAAAAGAATTATTAAATAAAATATCATGAGTAAGACTTTAGGCTTGCTCATGCCACGGAAGACTACAGGCTGAAGTGAAAAAGGAGATATAATGAAAATAATAGAATACGAAGACAAATATTTAGAAGAAGTAAAAGATCTACTAGTAGAACTAGAAGAATATATTCTTAGTATAGATGAAGATAATCTTGATCAGTTACATCCAGAATATCGAGACAAGATGGCTATTCTAGATCTAGAAGAAGTAAAAGAAAATAATGGCAAATGTTATCTAGCCATAGATAATAATGTAGTCGTAGGTCTAATAATGGGATGTTTAAGAAGTTATGATGAATATGATTATTTAGACTATAAATGTCCAAGATGTGGCGAAGTAACTGAACTAATAGTATCTAAGAAAACAAGAAGTAAAGGGATAGGTAGTCTATTAATGAATAAAATGGAAGAATACTTTAAAAGTATAGGATGTGAATATATTACAATAGATGTCTTTGCTTACAATAAAATAGGAATTAACTTTTACGAAAAACAAGGATATCATCCAAGAGGTATAATAGATATTAAGAAAATAAAATAAAAAGTTGGTGATAAATATGAATTTAAATAGTTTAAAATGTATAGACAATAATATAGATTTAGATAAATATATAGAGTATCGTGAATATGTAAAAAGTTATATGGAACATCCAGAATGGCTAGGAGACTTTACCAAAGAAGATTTAGAAAAGTTACTTAACAGCGGTACTAAGATATGGATATATTATTTAGATAATAACTTTGTATGTTCAATGATGACTATTCCTTCTAGTGAAAAAAATATGATAAAGTTTGAATTAGATTTAGATTATAAAAAAGTTATAGATTATGGACCTATGTTTGTTAATCCTAAGTATGTAGGTAATAAATTACAATATCAAATGCTTAATGAATTAGATAAATATTCTATAGATAAAAATTATAATTTTGTAGTAGCCACTAACCACCCAGATAACATATATTCTATTAATAATTTTATTAAAGATAATTTCAAACAAACAAGTACCAAAGAATTTAAAAGAGGCTTAAGAAATATTTATGTAAAGAAATTAATTAACAAATAGTATTTTTATATTGACATCATCAAGTGTTTATATTATCATAAACGATAAGACAATAATAAAAGAGATATATCTTTTATTAGAAAATACAGAAAGGATGATGTAATGAATAAGATAGTTGTAAGTGATAATATAAATATAGAAAATATGATATATGAAATTAGAGGCAAGCAGGTTATGTTAGACTCTGATTTAGCAAGATTATATGGTTGTAAAAACGGAACCAAATCACTTAATTTGGCGGTTAAAAGACATATAAATAGATTTCCAGAAAGATTTATGTTTCAATTAACAAAAGAAGAATATTCTTCTATTTATTCAAGGTTTCAATTTGAAACCTTGAATAAAAACAATCAAAAACAAGGACTTAATATTAAATATTTGCCTTATGTATTTACTGAACAAGGAGTAGCAATGTTAAGCGCTATATTAAAAACTGATGTTGCAGAAGAAATAAGTATAAAAATTATGGATGCCTTTGTAGCAATGAAAAAGATAATAAATACTTCACTAATAGAACAAAAATACTTTAATGAATTAACTATAAAAAATACAAAAGATATAAAATTATTACAAGAATCTTTTGATAAGTTAAATACAAAAGAATCTAATAATCATATCTTTTATGAAGGACAAATATATGATGCATATTCATTACTCATAGATATATTATCTAAGGTAAAGAAAGAAATAATTATAATAGATAATTATGCTGGTAAGAAACTATTTGATATTATTAAGAATATTGATGTTAAAGTAAAAATATATACTGAAAATATAGATAATATTTCTAAAGAAAAGTATGAAAAACAATATAATAATTTAGAAATAATAAATACCCATATATTTCATGACAGATTTATTATAATAGATAATAAAGAGTTATATCATTCTGGTGCATCATTTAAAGATTTAGGTAAGAAGTGCTTTGCTATTACTAAGATAGAAGACAATAGTATATTAAAAGAATTATTAAATAAACTAAAAAAAATATTATGATAGAGACCTTAGGCTCTATCATACCACGGAAGACTATAGGCTGAAGTGGAAAGAAAGGAAATTATGAAAGAAATAATAGATGAAAAAAACAATAAAATAATAGGTAATATCAATTTAGATAACTCTAAAGTAAAATTTACAGGTAGTAATAATATTTTATATATCAATGATGAAATAACACTAGTAAATTCAAGCATAGATTTTAGAGGAGATAACTCTCTTGTATATTTATGTAAGACAGCAGAAAAAATAACTGTGGATATCAAACTATATAACAATTCTACCATCTACTTTGGAAAGAATATTTGGATAAATAAAGGAGTTAAAATAGTCATATCAGAACAAACTAATTTATTCCTTGGTAATAATTGTATGATAGCTCCTGAATGTTGTATCAGAAGTGCTGATCCACATATAATTTATGATATAAATACTAAAAAAAGAATAAATCAAAGTAAAAGTATTTTTATTGGAGATAATGTATGGATAGCTCAAAGAGTAATGATATTAAAAAATACCAGAATAGGATCAGGAGCAGTAATCGGAGCAATGTCATTAGTTACCAACAAAGAATATAAATCAAATACTATATATGGTGGAAGTCCTGCGAGAAAGATAAAAGAAGGCATATTCTTTATCCATGATGATTGTCATAGATTTTTAGATGAAGATATTAAGAAATATGAGTATAAAGATACTGATAAATATATTTATACTAGAGATAATACCACTATTAAATTTGAAGATATAGAAAATAATTTAAGAGGTACTTCTATTAAAGATAGAGTCGATTATTTAAATAAGATTACTTTAAATAATGATAAGAATAGATTTTATATTGGTGATTAGAGTAGATAATAATTTGATTAGTGAGGTAAAAAAATGAATTATAAATGTGTTGTAGCAAATAAAGATTTAATTATTAAAAAATGGGATGAAGAAATTAGAAAACATAATAATTCTAAAACTTGGATAGACTTTAAAGAAAAATCTCTTAGAAACTTAGATACTAGAATTGTCTATATGGGTATACTAAATGATGAAATAATTACAGAAAGTACTGCAATTATATCCATTAATGATTTGGATATGCAAAACAAAGATAATTTAGTCGGAAATAACAAAGCTTATCTAACTGCTTTTAGGACAAATAAAGAATATGAAAATAAAGGTTATTTTTCTAAATTATACAAGTTTATGGAAGAAGATTTAAAAAAGAGAGGATTTACATCATTAACACTAGGAGTAGAACCATCAGAAGTAAGAAATATAATGATATACTTCAATTGGGGATTTACTAATTATATAAAATCCGATTATGAATATTATCCAAATAATGAAAAAATTCTTGTTAATTATTATGAAAAGAAATTATAAAAGGCAAACAAAGATTTGCTTTTTTTCTAAATCTGTGCTATAATATCATGCACTAATGGGGGTTATTATGGAATTTGTAAGTAGAGAACATTTTGATACATATTTAAGAGGATTAAAATATTTAGGACAAGGAAGCCAAGGATCCTGCTATTTAAATACTAAAAATAATGCTGTATATAAAGTATTTAATGATTATTTTGATGAAGAAGAGGCAGGATATACAGAAGACTTTTTATTAAGATTTAGTAATATAAAAAATAGTACTTTTGTATGGCCTAATAATGTTATCAAAGTAGTAGGTACAATAGTGGGTTATACTATGCCATATAAAAGAGCAAAAAACTTATGTAATATAAATCCATTATTAGTAAATCTAGATAAATTGGAGGAAGCTACTATAAAAGCAGAGAAAGATGTAAAAACATTAACAGATAATGAAGTAAGATTATATGATGTTAGATATAATATTTTATATAATAATGGTAAGATGTATGTTATAGATACATTAGAATATGGAAACAGAAAAGTATCTTATGAAGAAAATAGAATGACTATAGATGATGAATTAATGTTATTTCTCGTAGATAATTATTTTGAAGAATTTGTAAAAAATGATAAGTTACTAAACGCAATGTATAGAGAATTTGAAGTAAGAGGAGTAGACTTCTTAAAAGTATTTAGAAATAAACTTAGTGAATATGTAGGTAAGGATATAACTAAATTAAATGAAGTTAAACACTTAGTAAGAAAAAATAATAGTCATATTTATCAAAGAGGATTTGATATAGAAGGTATATAATATATCTTCTTTTTTTTATAACATTATTGACAGTAAAATACATATATGATATATTGAAAAAGAAATAATATATGTTAATCAGTTAGGAAAGTGAGATAATAAAATGGTAAAAAATTATAAAGTGATAACCCTATGTGGTTCTACTAGATTTAAAGATGAATTTTTAAAAGTTCAAAAAGAACTAACCCTAAAAGGAAACATCGTAATTTCGGTAGGATTATTTGGTCATTCTGGTGATAGTGAAGTTTGGGAAAATATGGACGAAGGAACACTTGCTAAGACGAAAGAAATGCTAGATGATATGCATAAGAGAAAAATCGATATGGCAGATGAAATATTTGTAATAAATGTAGGCGGCTATATTGGAGATAGTACAAAATCAGAAATAGAATATGCCAAAGCACATGGTAAAAAAGTAAACTATCTTGAAAGTAAGTAATTAGATGGAGGCTTTATGAAAGAGATAGAAATACTTGTCGAAGTATTTGATACAAAAGATAGAGTAAAAGAAACATTAAGTAGTTTTAATTATATGGGTTTAAATAAAGTAATTGATGAATATTACTATGATCCTAAAAGGGATACTTTAAAGCCTAGTAAAGATGATGAACTATATCACTGTCTTAGACTTAGAACTAAAAATAATAAGCATTATATCACTTATAAAGATGATGTATATGATAATAATAAATGGTTATATTCAAATGAATATGAGACAGAAGTAGAAAAAATTGATATGCTAAAAGAAATATTTAATAAACTAGGATTAGTAAAGTTTATAGAAATAAATAACAGTAAAGAAACATATACATATAAAGATTATGAGATAGTTCTTGAAGATGTAAAAGATTTAGGTTTATTTATGGAAGTAGAGCATTGTACTAATAATGATGTTGATGTTAAAGAAATAAAAAGACAAATACAAAGTTTCATTAATTCTTTAAACTTAGATGTATCTGAAGAATTAAATATGGGTAAGCCAGAAATGTATATTAAAAAACATAACATAAAAATAGAAAGTTAATAGAGGTATAACATGGAATACGAAGTAAGATTTTATTATCCAAGTAGTGAGGTAAATAATTTATTAGATAAATTGTCAGAGCTAAAAGAGTTAGAAAAGAAACCTAGAACTTATGAAAAGACAGTTCAGTATAATCATTCAGACTCTAGATATGATTTTTATTCAAAAGAGATAGATGGAAGATTTAGACTTAGATTATCAAAAAATATAGAAGAAAGTAAATGTAAGTTAAGTTGGAAAAGAAGACTTCCAAATACTACAGAAAATTTGGTTAATAAGGAAGAAGAAAAAGAAGTAAGAATTTCTTATGAGGATGTAGATAATTTTATATTTATTATTGAAAATGTAATGCATTTTAAAGTTGTAGATAGTTATGAAAGATATAGAACTATATTTACAAATGAAGATGTTGAAATAAGTATAGATGAATATCCTTTTGGTATAGCTTTAGAAATAGAAAATAAAAGTAGTACCAAAAATCCTGAAGAGGTAGTTATGAATTATGCAAGTAAATTAAAATTAAATATCAAAGATTCATATAGACTATCATGGGATGATAAATATGTAGAACTATGTAAAGAACAAAATAAAGAAATATATAACGAAGTAACATTTGACAAAGATATGCCAAGTATATAAAGAAAGGATGAATAATATGCGAATAAACTATTTATTTAGTGATATTTCTAAAGAACAAGGCTTTAATGAAATACAAAGGGAATACCTAAAAAAAGATATTAAAAATAATGATACGATAGTGTTTATTGCTACAACATTTGATGATTATGAAAAGAATGATTTATACTATAATAACCTAATAAAACATTTTAAAAATATTGATATTACTTTTAATAAAGCATATTTGATAGATAATAGAGTAGCTAAAGACTTAGCTAAAGACTATATATTAAAATCAAATATAATATTTTTAATGGGTGGAGACACCAAAAAACAAATAGATTCAGTAAAAGAGTACGATCTTTTTGAAATATTAAAATCAAAAGAAGGAATAATACTTGGAGTAAGTGCAGGCTCTATGAATCAATCCTCTCGTGTTGTATATAAAAATGATTACAACAATTATGTAATTGAAGATTATGAAGGATTAGGCTATATAGATATAAATATTTATCCTCACTTAGACTTTAATAATATTGATTATCTAAAAGAAGTATTTGAAGTAAGTAATTATACCAAAACAGTAGCGTTACCTAATGATTCATTTATAAGAATAGAAAATAATAATATAGACTTTGTCGGAGAATATTATACTATCCAGAATAGCAAAATAACTATGCCTGGACATGAATATATAAAAATAAATCATACAGGAACTGTGCCACTAGAAACAGATAGATTAGTACTTCGAAGAACAGTAAAAAGTGATATTGATGAATTCTTCTTTATTCAGCTAAATCCAAATATAAGAAGATATCTAGGTACAAACAGACTAGGTGATGACCTAGAAAAAAATAGAAAATATTTTAATGAAGAAAAATATAATGAACTAAATTATTACAGATGGACCATAGAAAGAAAAGAAGATAATAAAATACTAGGTTGTATTTATTTAAATATTCATGATGAAAAAGCAAGGACTGCTGGTATAGATTATTGGATTAGAGAGGATGCTTGGGGCAATGGTTATACTACAGAGGCTTCAAGAAAAATATTAAACTTTGCTTTTGATACCCTAAATATTAATAGAATAGAATCATGTGGTGGAAAAGACAATCCAGGAACATACAAAGTAATGGAAAAGATTGGCCTTAAATATGAAGGAGAAAGAAAAGAAGGAATATTCTATTACTATGGAGGACTAGAGAATTTAGTTTTATATGGAATTACTAAAGAAGAATATAAAAATAATAAATAAGATATTAACTAGGGGTGATTAGCCTCTAGTTTTTTATGATATATTCAAAACTGGGTTTACATCAATAAACTAGTGAACTTTTATTACTTTCTAAGTCATAGGTTAAAGTCTATGTTCTTTATCCATAAGTTTTTTGTTGATTACTTTATGATAGTGTGCTATAATCTGTTTATATAGATGGAGGAATTGGTATGTCAAAAGAAGAAAATGTAGTTAAGTATTATGCTATTTGTAATAGGCTAAAAAATGTTATTAGAAAAGGCTGGAAACTATGGAATGTTCAAAGGGATAGACTTGAGAGTGTTGCTGAGCATATTTTTAGTACTCAAATGCTTGCTATTGCTATGAAGCATGAATATCAATATGATGTTGATATTATGAATGTAGTATTTATGCTAGCAATTCATGAGTTGGGAGAAGCTATTATTGATGATCTAACACAATTTGAAATAAATGAAAATGATAAAGAAAAAATAGAACATGCTGCGGTACACGAGATATTATCTGGTATATTAGATGGAAAACAAATTGAAGAATTATTTTTAGAATTTGATTCACATAGTACCAAGGAGGCTTTTTTCGCTTATCAATGCGATAAACTAGAATGCGATTTGCAAAGTAAGATATATGATGAAGAGGGATGCGTTGATTTAACTAAGCAAGATGGTAATTTTGTAATGAATAATTCCATAGTAAAAAGATTACTTGACAATGGTGAACCATGGTCTACAATGTGGCTTAAATATGGCCAGGAAATGTATCCATACGATGATAATTTCAAGGCAGTATCTAATTATGCTATAAAAAATAAGATAAAGAAATAAAGTAAGATTTTCCTTAGAAAGTCTCTTTTTTTGTATATAAAACTTCCTTAAAAATATTCATTCTTTAAGTAAAATCATATCACTTCATCAAAATAAAAAAACAGTTGTAACAAAAAAAGGTTGACAAGCATACCATATTATGATATATTTAACTTGAATTTGAAGAAAGGAGTGGAAGAAATGGTAATTTTTGTAAATAAAATAAAATTAAATTCAAATGTTTTTAATAATACTAAGATAGTTTTTGATAAGTGTGGGGAATTACTATGTTTTCCACAAGCTTTATAACTTTATAGAGTAAAAATATAAAAAATAAAATAAAAAAACACTAGACTACTTAGAATTATTAAAGTAGTCTTTTATTATGGAGGAATGAATATGAAGAAAAATTTAAAAGAATTCATACCTCTAATAAAACTAGTTAAAGAAGATTTAAATAAAATCATTCTTGCTAGCATAGTTATATTTATATCAGGAATAACAGATATATTTACTGGATATCTAAATGGTAAAGTAGTTGAATCAATCACTAATTTAGATATAAAGAAAGCACTTATCTTTCTCGGAGTATACTTCATACTAGAAATAACAATGGATGGAATAATATTACATAAAGCAAATTCTGTATTATACAAAGAAGAAAGTAAATTAACAAGAAAATTAGGCTTTAATACTTATAAGAAAGCCTTAAACTTACCTGCTGAAGCATATGAAAAACTTTCCAGCGGAGAAGTAATAAACAGAATAACAAATGATGCCGATACCTTAAGTTTTACCTTTGGTAGAATTTTAAAGATGGTATCATCACTTATAGCGTCCTCTATAGTATTAATCTACATATTTATAAATTCCTATATTATAGGACTAGAAATAATACTAATAATGTTAATATTATTCTTAATACTAAAGAAGTATAATCCATTACTAAAAAATATACATAAAGAAAGAAAAGGTAAGCAAGATGAATTTACCTCTTTAACAAATGAATCCATTAGAGGTATAAGAGAGATAAAGACTCTTGGAGTAAAAAATAATTTAATTACTAATATGATAGAACTAATAAAAGATATATATAAGAAGTCAGAGGAAGAAATAGATATGCAAAAGAGTTTCAATATCAAAACAAGTTTTCTAAAGTCAGTATTAGAATGTGTGGTCTTTGCTACTTGTGTAATACTTTTATATTATCATAAGATATCATTAACATTTTTTATAGCTATGACTTATTACATATATAGATATACATGGTTACTTGAGGATATAAATGATCTAACTCAAAACTATCAAAAACTTAGTGTATCAATATCCAGAGTAAATGATATCCTAGAAAATAGATTATATGAAGATGAGAAGTTTGGTAATAAAACTCTAAATAATATAAAAGGAACTATAGAATTTAAAAAAGTTTACTTTTCATATCCTGATGAAGATAATATATTAAAAGACTTTAATTTAGAATTAGAACCAAATAAAAAGATAGCTATTGTAGGTTCTTCAGGACAAGGAAAGAGTACATTATTTAATTTGATTACTAGAATATTTGAACCTAATAAGGGAGAAATAGATATTGATGGTATAAATATTAAAGATCTAACTGAAGAAGACTTAAGAAAAAATATATCAATAATTAGACAAGAACCGTTTGTCTTTAATAGAACTATCAAAGAAAACTTTAAAATAATAAATAATAAGATAACATTATCAAAAATAAGAGAATGTACTAAATTAGCCTATTTAGATGATTATATTATGTCTCTACCTAAGAAGTATGATACTGTTTTAGGAGAAGGTGGTGTAAATTTATCAGGAGGGCAAAAACAAAGACTATCTATAGCTAGAACGTTATCTAAAGGAAGTAAGATAATATTATTTGATGAAGCAACATCTGCTTTAGATAATAAGTCTCAAGAATATATTAAAAAGACTATTGATAATTTGGTAAAAGATCATACTATTGTAATAGTGGCTCATAGGTTATCTACGATAATAGATGCTGATATTATCTTTGTCGTGGATAATGGTAAAGTAGTATCTTCTGGTACTCATAATGAATTATTAAAAACAAGTGATATTTATAAAAATTTATATGAAACAGAATCTTTAAATTCATAATTAAAGAAGTATTAATATATTGGTACTTCTTTTAGTTTGTCCTCTTAAGCCTGTAGTCTTAAGAGGCAAAATAAAGCCTTAAATATAAGTCTTTATTTTGAACAATTTTGGTAAGAAAAATACTATAATAAAGGAAGGCGAAAAGATGAAAAACATAGGTACAAAATTATTAGAAACAAATAGACTAATACTTAGAAGAGCAAATCTTGATGACGCTAGTGCAATGTTTAAAAATTGGGGAAGTGATCCAAAAGTATCTAGATATGTTACTTGGGAGACTCATAAAACAGTAGCGGATTCATTAAGATTTTTAATATTTCTTTGTGATAACTACAATACAGATAATTTTTATAACTGGATAGTTGTAGAAAAGAGTACTGATACTCCAATCGGAACAATAGGTGTAGTGGGTGTTAATCAAAAACATAGCACTACTGAGATAGGATATTGTTATGGTGCTAAATGGTGGGGTAAAGGTTATGCTACTGAGGCTTTTAAAAGAGTAATTAAGTTTCTTTTTGAAGAAGTAGAAGTAGAGACAATATATGCTGAACATTTAGAAGCAAATCCTGCGAGCGGTAGAGTAATGGAAAAGTGTGGACTAACTTATGAAGGAACATTAAGAGGTAGAATCCTTGATAAGATAAGTAAGAAGAATGAAGACATTAAAAGTTACAGCATAACAAGAGAAGAATATTTTAAATAATATTATAAGCTTAACTATAGATGAAATGAAAGTACCACTTATAATTGTTGTTAGAGGACATTAGGTTCTCTTTTTAAATTATAATGTAAAGAAAAGTAAATAATATTGTAAGTAAAATATTCCTTATGATATAATAAAAATATAATGATAGGGAGGTACTTATGAATAAGAAGAAAAATAATAAAAAAGGGTTTGATAATGAGAAATATGTAAAGACACAAATAGAGACTATAAAGAAAATAATTAAACTATTTGATAATAAATTGTACTTAGAGTTTGGTGGTAAATTATTTGATGATTATCATGCTAAGAGAGTATTACCAGGATTTGAATTAGATTCTAAAATAAGACTACTAAAAGAGTTAAAAGATGATACTGAGATGATATTTTGTATTAATGCTAATGATATAGAAAGAAAGAAGATTCGTGCCGATTATGGGATAAGTTATGATGAAGAAGTAATAAGACTAATTCATATCTTTAGAAATCTTAAAATAGATGTTAATAGTGTAGTAATAACTTTATATAATGGTCAGTCTAGTGTAAGTAAATTTAGAAAAAGATTAGATTCTCTTGGAGTAAAATCTTATATTCATACTTATACTAAGGGATATCCAACAGATGTAGAGGTAATAGTAAGTGAAGAGGGTTATGGAGCTAATCCTTATATAGAAACCACTAAACCACTAGTGGTAGTTACTGCTCCTGGTCCTTGTAGTGGTAAACTGGCTACTTGTCTATCACAGTTATATCATGAGTATAAAAGAGGAGTGAAAGCAGGATATGCTAAGTTTGAAACTTTTCCAGTATGGAGTCTACCTTTAAAACATCCAGTTAATATGGCCTATGAGGCTGCTACTGCAGATTTAAAAGATAAGAATATGATAGATTCATTTCATTTAGAAGCTTATGGAATTAGTGCAGTAAATTATAATAGAGATTTAGAGGTATTTCCAGTATTAAAAAATATCTTAAATAAAATAACTGGAGAAGATATATATAAATCTCCAACTGATATGGGAGTTAATTCAATAGGAGAATGTATAACTGATGATGATATAGTGAGTATGGCCGCTAAAAAGGAAATAATAAGAAGATATTATAAAGCACTAGTAGAAGTTAAAACTGATGATATTGATCCAGAAGTACCTCAGAGAATTAAATTACTTATGAATGAACTTAATATTAGTGATAATTTAATTAAGGCTATAAATAGAGCTAGAGAGAAAGAAGAAGAATCTTCTTCTAAAGTAATAGCTTTAGAAATTACTCCTAATGTTATTATAACTGGTAGAGAGACAGAACTACTGACTCCAGCGGCTAGTTTAATATTAAACTCTATAAAATATTTAACTGATATTCCTGATGAGATAGATTTGTTATCTCCAGGAGTATTAAAGCCTATTCTTGATTTGAAAAAGAATGTCTTATCTAACAAACAAATACTTAATTTGAATGATGTCTTGATATCTTTATCAATATGTTCAGTAACTAATCCTACTGCTAATAAGGCTCTTAAGAATATAAATAAACTAAATGGTTGTGATGCTCATGCTACTTTTATTGTGGAAAAGTCTGATCTTGATTTACTTAGAAGTTTAGGTATTAATTTGACTTGTGATCCGGTATTTAATAGTGAAAAATTAATTTAATTATATCCCCTTAAGCCTAGGTCTTAAGGGGCAAAAGGAAGCCTAAGGTCTTCCTTTTGAAGTATATTTTGACAATTATATATATAACTGCTATAATATAAGATACTTTTGGGGGATTTATATGATAGCGTATACTGAAGATAAAAAAAGATATAATCTTGATACTGATAATTTTATAGATGAAGGAGAATATGGCAGAGTATATTTAACTAGTAATAATAAATGCTTAAAAATATTCAAACAGTCTATATCTAGAAAAGATAAAATGAGTTTTGATGAAGATGTCTTTAATATAATTAGAAAGTTAAAACCTAAGAATATTTATACACTAGGTGATTTATATTATAATAAATCATTAACTAGAATATTAGGTTACTTATCTGAATACTATTCAAAAGAAGATATAAATATATTAACTATGCCCGTAGATTATACTTTTGATAATTTATGTTCTCTATATGATTCATTTGTTTTACTTTCAGAATATAATATACGAATAAGTGATACTTGCACGCAAAATGTAATTTTAAATAATAATGGTATAACAATCATAGATACAGACTTTTATTATATTGATGCTAATAGTAATAAGTTAGCAATAAAAAAGAGTAATATATATGATTTGGGAGAATTATTTTCTTGGATATATATGAATTCTTTAAAAGAAACAGACTTTAATAAAAGAAGTGCAATAATTGATAAAATAGAAAAATTATTTATACCAATAGGTACTTTTGGAGTAGAACCAGTAATTAAAAAATTAATAAAATACAAATATCCAATAGATTATTTACAAAAAAGATGATATACTTATAAAGTAGTGTAGGTGATCATATTGGAATTATTAAGAGTAGTGGATAATAATGGTAATGATACTAATGAAATATTAGAAAGAGAAGAACTTCATAATAGGGGTAAACTGCATAATGAAGTAACTATTTATATTATAAATAATAAAAAAGAAGTATTATTACAAAGAAGAAGTAAAAATAGAAGATTCTGTCCTAATATGCTTGGAGTTATTGCAGGACATGTAGGCTATAATGAAACTCCCCTTGTTTGTGCAGGAAGAGAAATAAAAGAAGAAGTAGGAGTAAGAATAAATAAAAATAATATTCATCCTCTATATGATAGATACTTAGTTAAAGAAAGATTTAATAATCATTTTATGTATCCATTCTATGCTGTATGTAATAAAGAGGCAAGTGAATTCAAAGTACAGAAAGAAGAACTATCTTATGTAAAATGGTATAGTATTGATAAAGTGATTAAAATGATAAAAGAAGAAAATAAAGAACTGGTATTTAAAAAAGAGGAGATACCACTTTTTGAAAAATTAAAAAATATTGAATTATAGTATTGAAATATTTGAAAATTATGCTATAATCTAGATATAAATGTTGATGAGGACATGATTTATATATTTAATTATTTAGAGAGTTACTGATTGGTGAAAAGTAATTAATTAAAGTATAGATTTCTACCTTGGAGTGAAATGTAAACATTTCCGGCTAGTAACCGTTATCAAAATTAAGTAAAATAAGAGGATGGTACCGTGCAGTAAGCACTCCTTATGAGTACCATTCTCTTTTATTTTAAAGGAGGAATTATGCGTACTGAAGAAATACCTTTGGGAAGTAAATGGAGACACTTTAAAGGCTCCATTATGGAAGTGATAAATATAGCTACAAATAGCGAAACCCTTGAAGATATGGTAGTGTATAAACACGATAACAAGTTATGGGTAAGACCTATATCCTCGTTTCTTAGTGCTGAGGATATAACTACTAGAAATGATAATGTTACTGGGCAAAAATATAGATTTGAAAGGATAGGATAAAAATGATAGATATTAATTTAATAAGAACAAATAGGGATTTAGTAAAGGAAAATATTAAGAAAAAGTTTCAAGATAAAAAACTTCCTCTAGTGGATGAAGTATACGATATGGATATTAAATATCGTACTATTAGAACTGAAGCTGATGAAGCAAGAAGTAAAGTAAATACTTTAAGTAAAGAAATTGGTCTTTTAATGCGTGATAAAAAACTAGAAGAAGCAAATAAAGTTAAAGAAGAAGTATCTGAGATAAAGAGCAGAATACCAGAACTAGAAAAAGAAGAAGAATATTTAGAAAAAGAAATTAAAGAAAGAATGATGAAGATACCAAATATTATTGATAGTTCAGTACCTATTGGTAAAGACGATAGTGAGAATGTTGAAATAGAAAAATTTGGTGAGCCATTTGTACCAGATTATGAAATACCACATCATGCTGATATAATGGAAAGATTAAATGGTATTGATAAAGATAGTGCAGGTAGAACTAGTGGTAATGGGTTCTACTATCTAATTGGGGATATAGCTAGATTACATGAGGCTACTATTGCCTATGCTAGAGACTTTATGATTAACAAAGGCTTTACTTACTGTATACCTCCATTTATGATAAGAAGTGATGTCGTAAATGGCGTTATGTCTTTTGAAGAGATGGATGCTATGATGTATAAGATTGAAAATGAAGACTTATACTTAATAGGCACTTCAGAACATAGTATGATTGGTAGATTTAAAGGACAACTAATAGATGAAAGTAAATTACCAATAGCTATGACTTCATACTCACCATGCTTTAGAAAAGAAGTAGGAGCTCATGGTATTGAAGAAAGAGGAGTATATAGAGTACATCAATTTGAAAAACAAGAGATGGTTGTTCTATGTAAACCAGAAGATGCCATGGATTGGTATAATAAAATGTGGTCTTATACTGTTGAATTCTTTAGAAGTCTAGATGTATCAGTTAGAACCATAGAATGTTGTTCAGGAGATCTAGCCGATCTTAAAGTTAAATCATGTGATATTGAAGCATGGAGTCCTAGACAAAAGAAATATTTTGAAGTGGGTTCATGTTCTACTCTAGGGGATGCTCAAGCTAGAAGACTAGGAATAAGAATGAAAACAGAAAATGGTAATAAATATTTAGCTACATTAAATAATACAGTAGTAGCTAGTCCTAGATCACTTATTGCTATTCTAGAGCAGCATTATCAAGAGGATGGTAGTGTTATAATTCCTGAAGTATTAAGACCATATATGGGTGGTAAAGAAAGAATAGAAGTAAAGAGATAAACTATGAATAATAAACTTAGAACTTTTATGATAGGAAGATATGGAATAGATGACTTATATAAAGTATTATTAGTTATATATACTATTCTAATACTAATAAATATCTTTATAAGAAGCAAAATAATTGCTGTAATAGAAGTATTACTTATAATTATAATGATATATAGAGTACTATCTAAAAATATATATCAAAGAAGAAAAGAAAATGATATGTATTTAAAGGCAAAGAATAAGATATTAAGTACATATAATTATAACAAAAAGAAATATAAGGATCGAAATACTTATATGTATAAGAAATGTCCTAATTGTAGGCAGAAGATTAGATTACCACTTAAAAAAGGAAAACATACTGTTAAATGTCCTAAGTGTAGTAATAAATTTGAAGTAAAATGTCATAAAAACGAAAAGATAAAAGTAGAAATAGTTAAATAACATTTAAAGAGTGTAAAGTATAGGAAGATTACTAAGCTAATCTTCTTTTTTATTGACATTTTTCACTATATTTCTTATAATTAACTTGTAAGGTAGGTAATAAATATGAAACTAAATGAAAAAAGAATTATTAACGATATAAGACTATTATCACTCGATATGATAAATACTGCAGGTTCAGGTCATCCTGGAATAGCCTTAGATTTAGCTCCAACTATGTATACACTATTAGCATATCATCTAAAGTTTGATCTAGAAAGAAAAGCTTGGTGTAATAGAGATAGATTAGTATTATCTTCAGGCCATGCTTCTTCTCTTTTATATGCCAGTTTATTCTATTGCTTAGATGACTATTCATTAGAGGAGTTAAAAAACTATAGAAGAATAACATCACCATTATCAGCTTATCCTGAATATGATCTAAATGGTAGAATAGAGTGTACTACTGGTTTACCAGGAGAAGGTCTAGCTACTTCAGTGGGTATGGCAATGGGTGAAAAGTATCTAGCAGCTACTTTTAATAGAAAGAAAAATCCATTATTTGACTATAATATCTACTGTATATGTTCTGAAGGTGATATGATGGAGGGAATATCCTATGAAGCAGCTTCACTAGCGGGAACACTATCTTTAGATAATTTAATAGTATTATATGATTCTAATGAGATGACTGCTGATGGTAGTACTGATAAAACATTTGATGAGAATGTTCTAGATAGATTTAAGAGTATGAACTGGAATACTCTTGAAGTAAGAAATGGCGAGTCAGTTAGTGAAATATCTAATGCTATAGAAAAAGCTAAAAAGAGTAATAAACCTACAATTATCAAGATTAATACTGTACTTGGAGTACATTCAAAATACGAAGGAACAAATAAAATACATTCTAATTTAGAATTAGAAGATTTAAATAATATTAGAACAGAGTTAAAAGGAACTGGTGAGTTTACTTTTGATGAAGAAGCAAGAAATAACTTATTAAAATTTATCAAAGAAGGAACTGATGACTATTATAGAGAATGGTATAGTGAATATGAAATGTATATTGCTAATGCTACTGATAGTGAGAAAGATAATCTTAACTTAGTAATAGAAAATGATAAGATAATTCTTGATATAGCAGCAGTTATTGATACTAGTAAAATATTTGAAGATAAAGCTATGCGTGATATAAACTACCAAATAATGAATGTTATAGCATCATTCATACCTAATTTTATGGGTGGAAGTTCTGATATGGTATGTAGTACTAAAACTTATCTAAAAGGTAAGAAAGAATTTGCTTATGATGAAAATGCTGGTAGAAATATTAGCTTTGGTGTAAGAGAATCTCTAATGGGAGCCATTATGAATGGTCTTGCCCTTACTAACATAAGAAGCTTTGGTAGTACTTACTTAGCTCTAGTGGACAAAATGATACCTGAGATAAGAATGTCCTCAATGATGAAACTACCAGTAACTTATATCTTTACTCATGATAGTGTAAGAGCAGGTCAAGAGGGTATGACTCATGAGCCAATTGAAGAATTAGGTAATTTGAGAAATATACCAGGACTTAATGTCTTTAGACCAGCAGATTATAAAGAATTAATAGGTAGTTGGAATTATATTTTAAAAGAAGGAAAACCTAGTGCTTTAGTATTACCTAAAGGACATAATGAAACCATGAAACATACTAGTTCAGAAAAGACCTTACGCGGAGGTTATATAATAAGTGAAGTAAGAACTAGACTAGATCTTATACTAATAGCTACTGGTTCTGAAGTAGAACTAGCTATGAAAATAAAAGATGAACTACTAAAAAACTATATTGAAGCAAGAGTAGTATCAATGCCAAACTTAGGTTTATTCCTAAAACAAGATAAAGATTATCAAGAACAAGTCTTACCTCGTGGTTACAGAAGAATGGCTTTAGAACTATCTAATGATCCAAATTGGTACCGTCTAGTAAATCAAGACGACTTTATCGGAGTAACTGACTTTGGAAGAACAGGCACTGAAGAAGAAGTATTATCATATTACGAACTTGATTTAACTAATATAATTATAAGAATAAAAAATAGTTTATAATTCGACAAAATATATAAATATAGTATGTTAATATTACCATGGTGATATTATGAGAACATACTATATTTTTAATGTTAATAGATATTTTAGTTATATGTATAAAAATAAGCCATTTAAGATGTATAAAATGTTTGAAGAAATATATTATTCTAAGAGTTATGATAGTTTAAATACTTATAGGAATTTTGAAACAGTAGCTGTTCCTTTTAATAAAATAATGTTAAATGAATATATATATTATGAGTTCAAATTAAAATATGGTTATAAAAAAAATGGTAATAAGCATAACTTAAATACTAGTGAGAATAGTACTCTTCAAATAAATAATTATAATATAAAATTAATTACAGAAAATAATTATTCTATATTCTTTAAATATCTAAATAATTATAATAATAATTTATTTGTTTGTGACTTTGAAAACATGGATTATTTTTGGTTATGTAAATTATATAATAAGAAGAGTAGTGTAGAATTAGTAAAATAACTTTACAAAATACTAATTTAATAGTAAAATTATCTTAAGGAGGGATATAACATGCAATGGTTATGGGATTTATTATATGCCTTAGGTGGTCTTGTACTAGGAGCAGTAATAGGTTTTCTAGTAGCTAGAAAATTAATGAAGAAAGAATTAAAGAAAAATCCACCTATAAATGAACAAATGATTAAAACAATGATGAGTCAGATGGGAAGAACTCCATCACAAAAACAAGTTAATCAAATGATGAAACAGATGAATAAGTTTATGTAATTTATTCATTTTGTTTTAATACGAAAGGATAGTATGAAGAAAAAATATACATTAAAAGAATTTTATGAGTTAGAAAGAAAAATCTTTGAACTTAGAATATCAGTAAAAAAAGGTAATTTTAGTAATGAATTAAGAGAAAAATTAACTACACTTGAAATAGAATATGAAAGAATATCTTCACAAATATCTTGGGATATAGAAAATTGTAATATAGATTATGGTTATGAAGATAATAATAAAGAACTAAAAAGAGTAAAGAAAATATAATATTTAACATATAAAAGTAATAACTAAGAAAGGTATAACTAATATTTTTCTTTTAGTATATAATTATAGCTTATATATAATAGATATGTAGATATATTATATTGAGACTAAGAATTAGGCTTAATATAGCAGTGAAAGACTTACATAGTAAGGCTTGAACTGAATATAAAAAATAAAATGCTTGTATAAATATTTAGTAATATGTTATAATCTAAATATAGATAAAGGAGATTGTTAACATGAATAAAAGTAAAGTATATTTTACAAAAGAAATAACTAGTGAATCATTAGTAAAAATATATGAAGCACTAGGTATAGAATTAAAAGGAAATGTTGGAGTAAAATTACATACAGGAGAAAAAGGTAATCAAAATTATCTAAGACCAGAATTTATGAAAGAATTAATAGATAAAGTAGGAGGCATCGTAATAGAGTGTAATACAGCTTATGATGGAGCAAGAAATACTACTGAAAAACATAAAGAATTAATGAAAGAACATGAATGGAATAAATATTATAAAGTAGATATTATGGATAGTGAAGGAGATACTACTCTAGATATACCGAATGGTAAAATAATCAAAAAAGATTATGTTGGAAAACATATAAATAATTATGATAGTATCTTAGTATTATCCCACTTTAAAGGTCATCCAATGGGAGGCTTTGGCGGAGCTCTTAAACAATTATCAATAGGTTTCGCTTCAAGTGGTGGAAAAGCCTATATCCATACTGCGGGTAAAACAACCGATATGAATGATTTATGGAATAATATTCCAAGTCAAGAAAAATTTATCGAGTCAATGGCAGATGCAGCCTCAGTAGTACATAATGAATTTAAAGGAAATATCGCTTATATTAATGTAATGAAAAATATGAGTGTAGATTGTGATTGTTGTGCTAAAGCAGAAGATCCTTGCATGAAAGATATTGGTATTCTAGCAAGTATAGATCCAGTAGCTATAGATAAAGCTTGCCTAGATTTAGTCTATAATAGTAGTGATAAAGGAAAAGATCATCTAATAGAAAGAATAGAATCAAGACAAGGAACACATATAATTGATGCCGCAGCTTCAATAGGATTTGGTAATAGTAATTATGAACTTATAAATATAGATTAATAAAAAGATAAAAGGGGTCCAAAGGAAGGAATTATATGAATAGAGAAGAAATAAATAACAAGTTAGAATTTATGCAAGAATTAGCTAATCGTTTTCCTACTAAGGATGACGCTGTAACAGAGATAATAAATTTAAATGCTATACTTGCTTTGCCAAGAGGACCAGAACACTTTATGAGTGATTTACATGGGCAAGCCGATGCTTTCACTCATATTTTAAATAATTCTGCAGGAGGAATAAAATTCCGTATATGGCAGTTATTTAATGGTACATTAACCCAAAAAGAACAAGATGAATTAGCTACATTAATATACTATCCAAAAGAAAAAATGCAAATAGTATTAACTGAAGTACCAGATAAAGAAAAATGGTATTATGATAACCTACTTAGAATAATCGAAGTAACTAAAAAGTTTTCCTCTAGATATACAAGAAGTAAAGTAAGAAAAGTGTATCAAGATGATAATTTAAGTTATATAATAGATGAATTATTAAATAATAAAATAGAAGAAGAAAATAAAGATAAATATTATAAAGAAATATTAAATACCATAATAGAACTAGGATATAGTGAAAAACTAATAATATTATTATCCTCTATAATAAAGAAATTATCAGTAGATGTTTTACATGTAGTAGGAGATATATATGACAGGGGGCCAGAACCACATAAAATAATGGATAGTCTTGAAGAATATCATTCAGTAGATATTCAGTGGGGTAATCACGATATACTATGGATGGGAGCCGCTATTGGAAGCAATATCTGCGTATCAGGAGTTATTACCAATAGTGTTCGCCATAACAATCTAGATATTCTCGAAGATATATATGGTATTAATCTAAGACCATTAGCAAACTTTGCCGAAGAAACATATAAAGATGCCATGGTCTGGAAACCAAGACATACTAAAGATGAAGACTATTTAACTAATTTAAATGTAAGACAATCAGCAAAAATACATAAAGCCATATCAGTAATAATGTATAAACTCGAAGGTATCTTCGCAGAAAAACATCCTGAATACAAAATGACTCATCGTAGACTATTAGATAAAATAGATTATGAAAATAATGAAATAACAATAGATGGTAATACATATCATCTTGAAGATACAGACTTTCCCACTATTGATAAGAATGATCCATATAAGTTAACCAAAGAAGAAGAGAAAATAATCTCAGACTTAGTAAGGTCATTCTTAAATAGTGAGTCACTGCAGCGACATATGAATATCTTAATTGAAAAAGGAAGTATGTATAAAATAGTCAATAATAATTTAATGTATCATGCCTTAGTACCATTAAATGAAGATGGAACATTAAAAGAAGTAACTATAAATAATGTTACAACATCAGGTAAAAAACTATTTGACTATATAGATTTATTAGTCAGAAAAATGTTTTATTGTAGAACACAAAATCAAGAAGAATTAGATTTAATGTGGTATCTATGGTGTGGCCCAGACTCACCATTCTTTGGTAAAGATAAAATGACCACTCTAGAAAGAGTATTAATAAAAGATAAAAAATCACATAAAGAAAAAAGAAACTATTATTATCAGTATCAAGAAAATAAAGAAGTTATGGAAAATATAATGAAAGATTTTGGTATTACAAATTTAAATAATGCTCATATAATAAATGGTCATATTCCAGTAGAAAGAATAAATGGAGAAGTACCATTAAAAGCAGACGGTAAAGTAATAGTAATTGATGGAGGCTTCTCTAAAGCCTATCAAAAAACTACAGGAATTGCGGGCTATACATTGGTATCAGGATCAACAGGTATGCGAATTATTGCTCATGAACCATTTACTTCTTTAGAAAGTGCTATATTAAATAATGAAGATATTCACTCGTTTATAGATATAGAAACAAATCCAAAATGCCGTATTACTATCGCAGATACTGATAAAGGGAAAGAATTAAAAAGTCAAATAAACAATCTAAAAATGTTAATAGAATGTTATAAATTAGGCCTAATACATGAAAATAAAGAATATAAATATGTAAAAGTATATAAAAAAACAAAAAGATGATTGTAAATAAAAATGAATTATGATAAAATAATAATGTCCTTTGAAAAAGACATTATTAATGGTCTGTTGGTGAAGTGGCTTAACACATTGCCCTCTCAAGGCAACATTCATGGATTCGAATTCCATACAGATCACCATATTAAATACTAAGACTGGAGTAATATCCAGTCTTTTATATAACATAAAATAGTATCAAAGATATAACTAAAGATATTAATACCTGATATATTCTACCAATAAAATAATTTCTATATCTTATCCTTTCATCTAAAATAGATATAACCTGCATATGAATAGATAATCCTCCAAAAGATATAATGGATGATGACAATATAACCTTAAATATATTACTAATATTTAGTTTAGATAGATGTTCTAATCCCATAGTCATCTCTAATATACTCTTAATACCAAGAGATAAATAACTATTCAAATGAAATATATTAATAATTAAAGTACTAAGTATCAAAAACAAACATACAGTAACAGATATCATAAGCAGAGAATTAATACTCTTCTTAATAGAACTAGAAAATATCTCAGTAAAAGTTTGACTTTTACTACTTTTAGTTATACAATTATTATTAGTTAGAGTGTTCTTATTTCTAACTAAAATACCAAGTATAATACTACTTAAATAAGTACTAATAAGTATAATTACTCCATATTTATTATTATTTAAATATAATATCCCAACAGTATTTAAAACAAATAAAGGATTAGGAAAATGATTAAATAATAATAAATGTTCTGCTTCTTCTTTAGATATTAAATTATTATTATAACTAGTAATAATATTCATAGCATTAAGAGGAAAACCAGATACCAACGAAAGTAATACTATTAAAGTGGCATTATTACTAATATTAAATATTTTAGATATAAAATTAATTATCTTATTAGGTATATACTTAGTAAAATTATAATTAATTAATATATCAGAAATAATAAACATTGGAAGCATTGAAGGAACTAAAGTATTAAACCAAATATAAAAAGAATTAATAATAGTTTCTGATATAATAGTTTTATTAAATAATATGACTATTAAAATAATAAAAGTTAATATAACAATAATTAAATTAGAATATTTTTTCATAATAGATTATATGATATAACATAAGAAAATAGAAATGGAGAAAAATATGAAAGAAAAAATAAAAAACTTTATTAAAGAAAATTATAAGTTCATATTAGTATTAATATTATTAGTATTATTTACCACAGTAAGATTACCATACTATATTATGACTACTGGTGGTACTATAAATATTACTGATAGAGTAGAAATGTCCAGCTATGAAAAAGATAAAGAAGGATCTATTAATATGCTATATGTTAGTGAATATGATGCTACGCCATTTTCTTATCTAGTGGCCAAAATAAAAGGAGAAGAAATAAATAGCAATAAAGATAGACAAATATCTAATGAAAGTGTTAAAGATATAAATAAAAGAAATAAAATAATGCGTGATAATTCTTTAGATACTGCCACTATTGTCGCTTATAAAGGAGCTGGTAAAACTATAAATATCAAAAGTAAGAAAAACATAGTTATGGCTAAGACTAATGATAATGATTTTGAAGTAGGAGATATTATTCTTACTGTAAATGATAATACTTGTGAAGATGTAAATGCTATTAGAGAAATAATAAATAATAGTAATGAAAATGATATAATAAAATTCAAAGTATTAAGAGATGATAAAGAGGTAGAAGTAGATGGTAAAGTAGTACTAGAGGATAATAGAAAAATAATAGGTATTATTATAACTACCGACTATGAATATGATCTAGATCCAGAAATAACTATTAAGTTTAAAAATAGTGAGTCAGGAGCCTCTGGAGGTTTAATGTTAACTCTTACTATTTATAATGCTATATCAGGTGAAGATCTAATCAAAGGAAGAAATATTGCCGGTACAGGTACTATAAATCTAGATGGTACTGTTGGAGAAATAGATGGTGTAAAATACAAAATAATGGGAGCTAATAATAGTAACATGGACATTGTCTTTGTACCAAGTGCTAATTATGAAGAAGCTATTAGTGTCAAAGAAAAATATAACTACGATATGGATATAATCAAAGTAGATACATTTAACGAAGTATTAGAGTACTTAAGAAATAATTAATAAATATCCTCTTAAGCCTATAATAGTCTTAAGAGGCACAATAGAGCCTAGGTCTCTATTGTGAAAGCTTATTTATTTTCTAAATACTTATTGCAAAATATAATTACTTATGGTATTATTAGTATGTATTAAAAAATAGTGAAAAGGAGGCCCTTCTTATGAAAAAAATAGTAATTAGAAATGTTAACTATTTGTTAATTGGGGAGCTTGAAAGTCTATTAACTTATATAAATAATGGAATTATAGATAGTTTAAATATAAAGACTATAGGGAAAACTAATAGAAATATTAGTCTTTCTTTATAGTCTTTTTTGCTTGAGGTGATGTATCAAATGAAAAAGAGAGTAGTAATAGTATTAATAATAGTAATATTAGTTTTAATAGGATTTTTATATCAAACATTTGCAATGTCTAATACAATAACTGAAGAAAATGATACTTATGTAGTTAATGTTAGTGATAACACAAGTATAGAATTACCTGCGAGAACATCAAAAAAAGTATATTATAAATTAACAAATACTAATAATGGAGTAGTAAGATATGGAATAGGTTATTCAGGAACTAATGTAGAAGCTAAAGTATATGAAGATTCAGTTGATAGTGAAACTGGTTTGATAGATTATATGGAAAATAAGTTTATTAAATTAAAACTAATAAATAATGGTACTACCAGTAGTACTATTACCTTAAGTACGGTGTTAGGTTATGAAAATGGCGGAGATTTAATAGTACCAAGTGGAGTAACATTAGTAAAAAACAAAGTAAAATTAGTAAACTTTATGAAACTTACTGAGACAAATCCTAGTGCTACCTCTAACTTTCTGGATACATCTTTAGTTAGAAATACTATAGAAACATTAACTATAGCAAATGATAATCTTGTCTCTGTAGATGCTTTGGGTAGTTTTGATGTATCAAAGAATAATGATGGTACTGTTATGTTATGGTATACAAAAGGAACTGGTGATAATTTATATAACGTATATATAGGTGCTGAAGGTGGAAAGGTATATGCTCCAATGGGTACTTATAGATACTTTAGTTATTTAACTAATACAGTTTCTATGAATTTTACTTATTTTGATACATCAAATACTACATATATGGGTGAAATGTTTAAAAAGAGTGAGTCAGTAGTTAATTTGGATTTGAGTATGTTTGATACTAGTAAGGTAACTGCAATGGAACAATTATTTAATGGTTGTACAAAATTAACCTCGGTAGATTTAAGTAGTTTTAACACTTCAAGAGTAAGTTATATGAATTATATGTTTAATGGCTGTTCCAGTTTAAAAGGCATAAACTTATCTAGTTTTGATACATCAAATGTAAAGGATATGAAGTATATGTTTGCAAATTGTACTTCACTAAAAAGTTTAGATTTATCTAATTTTAATACAGCAAAAGTAACAGATATGCAAAGACTTTTCAGATATTGTACATCACTTGTAGGTTTAAATATAGGTAATTTTAATACCTCTAATGTAACTAATATGGAGGAAATGTTTTCTCACTGTGAATCACTTACTGGTTTAGATTTAAGCACTTTTAATACAAGCAATGTTGCTAATATGAATGGTATGTTTGCAAGTTGTTATAAATTAACATGTATAGATTTATCAAGTTTTAATACATCAAAAATTACAAGTATGTATCATATGTTTTTTGACTGTAATTCATTAGAAAATATAGATTTATCTAATTTTGATACTTCGAATGTAACTAGTATGAATGGAATGTTTGTAAAGTGCTATGCACTTAAAGAATTAGATTTAAGTAATTTTAACACATCAAAAGCTACAGACATGCTTAATATGTTTCAGTATTGTACTTCACTTACCAAATTAAATATAAGTAGTTTTGATACTTCAAACGTAACTAATATGAATAGTATGTTTTCTTATAATAGTAAACTCACCTATATTGATATGCGAAATATGACTTTTGGTAGTAATCTTCTTTATGCTAATAGTATGTTTTATGCAGTACCAAATAATGCCACTATATACGTTAAAAGTAATACGGAAAAAACTTGGCTAAATACTAATTATAGTAGTTTAACCAATGTTATTGCAGTTAGTTAATTATAAGTAATTATTAGTTTAGGTATTCTAATAATTACTTTTTTAATATTTATTTATTAGTTCTTAAAAATATAGTATTTATCTCTTTTCAAAATAATTAAAATGTATTATAATTAACTTATGAATAGGAGACTGCATAATGAGAAAGAAAAGAAAATTAAATATTAGTAAAATAGTAGTATTTATTATAGTAGTAATAATCTTAGTACTAGGAGTATTCTTTATATTAAATAAAAGCAAAGAAAATAAAAAACTTCTTATGATAGAATTAACTACACTAGAAGAAGCTAATACCTTTACTAAAGATAATAATCTAAAACTAGAAGTAAGTTATGAATATAGTAATGAAATAGAAAAAGATAAAGTAATATCACAAAGTATCAAAAAAGGTACTGAACTAAAAGATAATGATATTATCACAGTAGTAGTATCAAAAGGAAAGATAGATAAAGATAAACTAGCCTCTGATGGCATAAATGAACTAGGTAAAGTACCAATTATGATGTATCATGGTATTAGAGAAAAAACTAGTAATAGTACCGGTACAGTAGGAGGTAATGTTGATAAAGATGGTTACAATAGAACTCCTGAAGCCTTTAGAAAAGATTTAGAGTTCTATTATGAAAAAGGCTATAGAATGATAAGACTAGATGATTATATTAATGGTAAAGTAGATGTAGAATATGGTAAAAGTCCAATAATACTTACCTTTGATGATGGTAATGAAGATAATATCAAAGTAACAGGACTAGATGACAATGGTAATATTATTATCGATAAAAATAGTGCTGTCGGTATACTTGAAGAATTTAAAAAGAAACATCCAGATGCTAATGTAACAGCAACCTTCTTTGTAAATGGTGGTATTTTTAATCAAAGTGAATATAATGAAAAAATATTAAAATGGATGGTAGATAATGGCTATGACATAGGTAATCATACCCAAACCCATCTAGATATAAAGAAATCAAGTGGTGATAGAGTACAAAAAGAAATAGCTTATGTCTATGATAAACTAGAAGAACTAATTCCAGGTAAATATGTAAAAATAATAGCCTTACCATTTGGTAGTCCATATACAAAGACACATGATAATTTTAAATATGTATTATCTACTACATATAACGGTAAAACTTATGATACTGAAGCTGCTTTAAGAGTAGGATGGGAACCAGAAGTATCATGCTTTGATAAAGACTTTGATAAGACTTTCTTAAAAAGATGTAGAGCTTATGATAACAATGGTAAAGAGTTTGATATAGAAATGGTCTTTACTAACTTAGAGAAAAATAGATACATATCAGATGGTGATCCAAATACCATAACTATAAAAGAAAGTAATAAAGATAAATTAGTAGAAACAGACAAGAAAGTAATTACCTACTAGGAAAGGAATAAATATGAAGTTAAATAACAAAGGATTTGCTATAACTGGAATATTATATGGACTACTTATATTATTTGCTCTACTAGTGGGTTCTTATTTAACAATATTAACTGCCAGAAAAAATAGACTAGATGGCATAGTAGAAAATATAGAGAATGAGTATAATGGTAATACCACTGATACATACACTTTGACATTCAAAAAAGACACAGGAATAAAAGAAATATATTATTCAAAAGATAATAGTAAATTTACTAAAGTTAATGATGCTGAATCTATTAATGTGGAAAGTGGCAATACTATTTATTATTATGCTGTTCCAAAAGAAGGATACACTACAAATTGTTCTCAAGCAAATACAACCAAGTGTTATGTTGAGATAAATGGAAAAAATGAAGAATTAACAGTGACTGCTACGCCTGTTACAACTAAAACTTATAAGTTAACACTAACAAAAAATGATGGCGTTTCTTCTATATGGTATAAGATAGGAAATGAAGACTATAAAAGTTCTTCTTTCACTGTTTCTGTTAACCTTGAAAATGGAGAAGAATGTTCTTATTACGGAATACCAAAAACAGAATATACAATGAATTCGTGTACATTATCTAATCCATGTCATAAAAAAATGGGGACAGAACCATTTAGTTATCGCTTGGAAGCGGCAGCAAAGAAGTATAAATTAATTTTAAATAAAGGAGCAGGAGTAAAAACAATATTTTATAAAATAAATGGAGAAAATAGTTATAGTTCTATAACTACAGATACAACACTAGAGGTAAATTATAACACAACTTATTATTATTATGGAATACCTGAAAATGGTTTTAAAATGGATTCATGCGCCTCATATAACAACCCATGTTCATATGTAATGGGAAACACAACAGTAACTAGAACATTAAAAGCAATAAAAAATTCACCACCATATACGGTTATAATTTATTTAATGGGAAGTGAGGAAGCACGTGGAACCACAAATGGTAGCACATTTACTGCAACAGGGGTATATACAATGGGAAAAACCAATATATCTTGTGATTATGGTGCCACTGCTACAATATCAGGAACTACAGTAACCATTGCAAATATAACTACAGACACAACGTGTGATATTACATAATAAGTAAAGGAATGATATTATGAATAGGAAAGGATTTACATTAATTGAAACAATAATGGTAATAGCAATATTAGCTTTACTAATGTTAATACTAGTACCAAATGTTATATCACTAATTAATAAAAACAATATAAAATCATGTCAAAATCTAGAAGATAGTATTAAAAATGCTGCTAAAGTATATGTAGCAAACAATAAATATCAGTTAGGATTTAGCTGTGATACAGCCAAAGAAATAACCATTCAAACACTGGTGGATTCAGGAGATTTAAAGCTAACAGATAATAAGTTAGTTAATCCTGTTAGCGGGAAAGATATTCCCTTAAGTAGTAAAATCAAAGTTACATATAATTGCACTACCAAAGATTTTAATTATGAATTTGATGAATTTGTAACTAATGAATTTAAATTATGTGATTAAAAGTTATTGTAATTTAAAAAAATATATGATAAAATTAAAGAAGAATAGGAGAGATTATTATGGCACTAAGTAAGTTAAAAAAGTTTGTAACTGAAGAAGTTATGGATGAAAATAATGAAGATGAATATTACGATGCTGATAAAGCAGTAGTACCTGGAAACGGAAAAATGATATTACTAGAACCTAGAGCTTATTCTGAAAGTCAGCAGATTGCGGACCATTTAAAGAAAAGAAATACTGTTGTTGTTAACATGAAAAGAGTAACCCCTGACCAAGCAAAAAGAATCGTAGACTTTTTAAGTGGTACAGTATATGCTCTTGGAGGAGATCTTCAAAAAATAGGTATGGGAATATTTTTATGTACCCCTAAAAATGTAAATGTTGAAGGTACAATCAGCGAAGAAGACGATAAAAATAAAAAGAAAACAGATATAGATTTAGAATGGTAAGATAAGTAGGTGACTTATGAAGAGGTTTACTATAGTACAAAATGGCTATAATGTTGAAGAAGTAAACAGATTTATAGATATAGTTATTAAGAGACTAGAAAAATTAAATAATGACAATTCTCTTTTACAAGTAAAGATCTCTTCATTAGAGGAACAACTAAAAGAGAAGAAAGTTGAAGAAGTAAAATTATCTGAAGCTATTCTTGCGGCCCAGCAGACTTCAGATCGAATCAAAACTCTTGCTCGTGAAGAAGCAAATATGATTGTCGAGCAGGCCAAAAACAACGCTAATTCTATAGTCCATGAGGCCCTTTTAAATGCCGAAAAGACAGAACATGAGGCTATGCTTCTAAAGAAAAATATTACAGTATACAAAAACAGAGTTAAAAATATTATAAAATCTCAACTTGAAATAGCGGAAGATTTAGACAAATATGATTTAGATAATTAATACCAATAATGGTATTTTTTCTTTTAAATATATTGATAAAATAACAAAAAAAAGATATAATTAATATGTAGTAAAAAGGAGATGGTTTTAGTGATAAAGAAAGCAGTTATGGAAGTACTCCCAGATGTTTGGCCTATGCTAATAATAATATTAGTAATAATATGTAGTTTAAGAATAACATACTTAATAACTAAACATAAGAAGTTTTTATTACATAGAGAATTAATATATTTAATATCAATAATTTATCTATTATGTCTATTCCATGTCGTAACATTTCAAGATGTAAATTATGGAGCATCAAACTTTGTACCATTCAAAGAAATATTTAGATATAGTTTTGGTTCACCAAAGTTTATAAGAAATGTTATAGGTAACATAATGCTCTTTATACCATTTGGGTTTCTGTCTTCATATCTATTAAAAAATAGAAAGTTTAGTGTAGTAACTATCCTAACCTTAATAGCATCACTTACCATTGAGACAGTACAATATTATATTGGTAGAGTATTTGATATAGATGATATCATCCTAAATCTAATTGGTGGAATAGTAGGATTCTTAATATATATAGGACTAGATGCTATTAGAAATAAAGTAAAATTATTTAGAAATGATACTGTATTAGATATTTTAATAATAATAATTTTAGTATTAGTTATTATATATTCATTTAATGTAAATATATTTGGTATGATAGGGGGAGTGATATAATGTTTGAAATAATAAACAATACCAATAAAGAAATTAAAGAATTAGATAAACTAGAAAAATATATGAATTTTGTCATAGAAAAATTAGAATTAAAAGAGGCTATCTTTAATATAATTTTTGTAAGTAATGAAGAAATACATAATATAAATAGAGAATATCGTCATACTGATAGAGTAACTGATGTTATATCATTTGCTCTTGAAGATAATCCCGACGTAGTCTATGATTCATTTAGACTACTAGGAGATATCTATATAGCCATAGATGTTGCTTATGATCAGGCTGTAGAATATAACCATTCTAGAGAAAGAGAAGTATGTTTCTTAGCTACTCATGGATTACTTCATCTACTTGGATATGATCATATGACTATTGAAGAAGAAAAAGTTATGTTTGGTAAGCAGGAGGAACTACTAAATGAGTTTGAAATCAAAAGGTAAAAGAACTTTTAAAGGTAGTGTTAAAAATTGTTTAGATGGTATAAGTTATGTAACAAAGAATGAAAAAAACTTCAAAAGAGAAATAGCTCTTGGTATTATAGCTTTAATATTATCGTACATACTAAAAATAGATAAAATAGAATTTATCATTATATTAACTATGATATGTTTAGTACTTACTGCTGAAATAATAAATACGGCGATAGAAAGAACAGTAGATTTAGTTACCAAAGAATATCATGAACTTGCTAGAATAGCTAAAGATGTATCCGCTGGTAGTGTATTAGTAACAAGTACTTTTGCATTAATAATAGGAATAATAATATTTATGCCTAAAATAATTACTTTACTAGGAGGCTTATAATGGAAGAAAGTTTAAAGAGATTATTAAAAAATAGTTATAGTCCATATTCTGGTTTTAGAGTGGCTGCGATATGTTTAATGAAGGATGGTAAATCATTTGGTGGAGTAAATATTGAAAATGCTTCTTATGGAGCAACAATATGTGCTGAAAGAGTAGCTATAGATACTGCAATTGCCAGTGGTTATACTAAAGGAGATTTCAGTAGATTATATGTTATGTGTGATAGTGAGAAAGTTTCTAGTTGCTGTTTTATATGTAGACAAGTAATTGGTGAATTCTTTAGTACTGATTCAGAAGTAACATTATATAGTAATGATGGTGATAAAGAAGTATATACAGTAAAAGAACTATGTCCTTATCCATTTGGAAGTGAAGACTTAAAGAACTAAGGTTCTTTTTTTATTATGCTCACTTTGAGTCTATGGTATCAAAGTGTTAGATTAAGCCTTATTCTAAGTCTTAATCTAATATATCAACCATATCTATTATATATAAGAGAAGGTATATACCTAAATGCAAAATGTAACTGAATAACCTTTACTAAAACAATATAAAATGGTATAATTAACTTGTATTTAGGAGGCAATATGAAGAGCGGATTTGTAAGTTTTATTGGAAGACCAAATGTAGGTAAAAGTACATTACTTAATAGTATATTAAATAAGAAGGTAGTAATAACTTCGAATAAACCCCAAACGACAAGAAATTTAATACAAGGAATATATAATGAAGATGATACACAAATAATTTTTGTAGATACTCCAGGTATTCATAAGGCTCATAATAAACTAGGTAGAGCATTAAATAAACAGGCTTATTTTACAATAAATGATGTTGATATCATCATTATGGTTGTAGATATTACTGAGAAAGTAGGAAGTGGTGATAAGTTTGTTATTGATATATTAAAAAATATTGAAAACAAACCTGTATTCTTAGTAATAAATAAAATAGATAAACTACCTCGTGAGGAGATATTATCTAAAATAGAGGAATATATGTCTCTTTATAATTTTACTGAAGTAATACCGGTATCTGCGAGAAAAAAGGACAATATAGATAGATTAATTGAAGTAATAAAAAAATATCTACCAGATAATATTAAATACTTTGATTCAGACACAGTAACTAATAGTTCTCCAGAATTTATAATATCAGAATTAATAAGAGAAAAAGTCCTAGAACTTACTGATGAAGAAGTACCACATTCAGTAACTTGTATCGTAGATGAGTTATATGAAGAAGAAAAAATAATAAATATAGGTGCTTCAATTATCGTCGATAGAGAAAATCTAAAAAAGATTATTATTGGTAAGAATGGTAATATGATTAAAGAAATAGGTATAAGGGCTAGAAAGGATATTGAAGAATACTTTGGTAAACAAGTATATTTAGATTTATTTGTTAAAGTAATACCTAAATGGCGTGATAAAGAAAAATTCTTAAATATGATTGGATATAAAGATTTTTTGAATAAATAATCTATAAATATCACAAAATATAAATAGGTGATAAGAAATGAATAAAGAGGTTTTATGGCTATTGTTTAAAAATACTGGTAAAATAGAATATTATTTAAAGTATAAAAATTATGGCAAAGAAGGAAAATAATATGTACAAAAAAATAGATGGTATTATAGTTAGTGAATACCCCTTTGAAGAGAGTAGTAAAATAATAAATATATTAACTAAAGATGGAGAATATAACATAATAGCAAAAGGAGCCAAGAAAATAAAAAGCCCCTTTTTTGCAGTTACTAATAAATTTACTTTAGGTATATTTAATATTCAATATAAAGAAAAAGGACTATCTAAATTAATAGATGCTGATATTATAAACAATTATAGTACTATCAAGAAAGATATAAATAAAGTAAGTTATGTAACATATATAACAGAATTATGCTTAAAAGTATATAAACATGAATCAAGTAGTAATATATATGATTTATATTTAGCCTCTTTAAATAAAATAAATGAAGGCTATAATTATGAAGTAATATTTAATATATTAAGATTAAAATTATTAGATTATCTAGGTATTAAACCAGTAATAGATAGATGCATTGAATGTGGTAATAATCATAATATCGTAACAATATCTAGTTATCTAGGTGGATATGTCTGTAAAGATTGCTACCGAAATGAAAAGATAGTATCTCCTAAAACAATAAGCTTAATAAGAATGCTATATTATGTTGATATATCTAAAATAACAAAATTAGATATATCTAAAGAAATAATGAAAGAAATAGAAGAATTTATTAATGATTATTATGATAGATATTCAGGAATTTACTTAAAAAGTAAAACATTATTAGACTATATTAAATAAAATATACTAGGTGGTATAAATGAAATATATTATTATTCCTCTTTTTGTAGGAGTAATTACTCAGTGTATTAAATTTATAATAGAAACTATTAAAACAAAGGAAATAAACATACTAAGATTATTTGATGGAATGGGTGGAATGCCTAGTACTCATAGTAGTTTGGTGTCCTCTCTTAGTACGATGATTTATTTAAACTATGGAATAAATAACCCCTTAACAAGTATAGTAATAATATTTTCTCTTTTAATAATATATGATTCCATGGGCATAAGATATGAAAGTAGTAAACAAGCCTATATACTAAATAAAATAACTAATTCTAACTTAAATGATAGACTAGGTCATAAACCTATAGAAACATTACTAGGAGTCTTTCTAGGTATTATCCTTACTATAATATTTAATATAATAATATAAAATATTTGTCATTACTTCCTGCTTATATATAATAGATATGGCTGATATATTTATTTTAGGGCAATATTATTGGCTCAAATAAACACTCTATAGACCATAGACTATAGAGTGCACACATAAAAACTACCAAAAAGGTAGTTTATTTTTTTATCTTACTAATTAATTTAACAATACCATATAACCATTTATTAATTACCAAATCATAACTTCCAATAGTTTCATATACTTTACCACCAAATCCCATTTTAAATAAATAGTTACCATTTTTCTTATCCATATTTTTAATAGAACCAAAGTTAAATATCTTATATCCTTCATCAAGATATTTTTTAATAATCTCCCATTTAATTAAATGAGAAGAATAAAACTTAGATAGTTCTTTATTATATACTTCATCCATAAAATATATTTCTCTATTATTCTTAATTATAAGTATAGCACCAATATTAGTACCTTTAGTATACTTAGTATATATATTAGTAGCTTTAATAATTTCATTATTATACTTAGTTATAGCTTTATCAGATTCCATCTTTTTATTGATTAGTGAAGCAGTTTTATTAATAGAAAAATCTTGCATCATACTATTTAATTTATCATTATTTTCATCTTCTTTTTTTAGTAGAAAACGATAGTTATTAATATATTTCTCAGGATCTATTTTAGCAAAATATATTTCTGCTTTATTATCATTGCCATTAAAATTATCAAGTATATTTTTAATTCTGTCTTTATTTATATTAGAATCAATATTAAGCATAGTATCAATGTTATTATTTTCATCTCTATATATAGTAATTGCTCTCTGAAGAGCTAAATTAATATTTCTCTTAGTATTAGAATTAAACATTTTATAAGTCTCATTAGGAGTCTTTTCAGTTTCTAGGACTACTTTTCTAAAAGGTACTTTTTCATTCTTTCTAAAAGATAGTTCATCCATAATCTTAATAATATTAGTATCAAAATATAATACCTGACCATTCTTATCAAACATTTTATAAGTAGTAATATTATCGGTGGTCAAATATACATACTTTTTAGTCTTTAAATAATCTTTTAAAGTATTAATAAAATCTTTAAATAAATTATCATTATCATAGTCAATCAAAAAACATCCAGGTACATATCCAACCTTAAACTTAAGAATCTCTCTCTCTAAAAGTAGAGTAGCTCCCATTAAGGTATTATCGTTCTCATTAATAAAACCTAAATATAATCTACTATAATTTTTCATAGTGCTTGCATATTCAGTAGTCTGCATATAATTTCTAGCACTATGTATTTTAGCATAGTTCTTAAATTGAATATCAGTAAGTTCTATTATTTTCATATAATACCTCCAGTCATAATTATAACATAAAAAAAATTAAATTAAAATACTTATTGCATGACTTTTTTATTTATGCTATACTAATTATAGAATAATAAGGATGTGAGAACATGAGTATTAGTAAAAAAGAAATAAAACAGTTAGATTCATATTTTAGATGTGCTAATTACTTATCAGTAGGTCAGTTATATCTATTAGATAATCCTCTTTTAAAAGAAGAGTTAAAGTGGAGTGATGTTAAGAAGAAAATCGTTGGTCATTGGGGTACAGTACCAGGACAAAACTTTATCTATACTCATTTAAATAGGGTAATAAAAAATAATGATTTAAATATGATATATATATCCGGACCAGGTCATGGTGGTAATGCCCTTATATCAAATGTTTATATTGAAGGAACATATTCAAATGTATATAAAGATATAACTGAAGACTATGATGGCTTAAAGAAATTATTTAAACAGTTTTCTTTTCCCGGAGGAGTATCATCTCATGTAGCTCCAACAGTACCAGGATCAATTAACGAAGGTGGTGAACTAGGTTATAGTCTACTTCATGCTTTTGGGGCAGTCTTTGACAATCCTGATTTAATTGCTGCTTGTGTAGTGGGTGATGGTGAAGCCGAAACTGGTCCATTAGCCACTAGCTGGCACTCAAATAAATTCTTAAATCCTAAAACAGATGGAGCGGTTCTTCCTATATTACATTTAAATGGTTATAAGATAAGTAATCCAACTATTTTAGCTAGAATAAGTGATGACGAATTATCATCATTATTATGGGGTTATGGTTGGAAACCATACTTAGTAAGTGGCAGTAATACTTATGAGTTACATAAAAGTATGGCAAATACTTTAGATACCATAATAAAAGAAATAAAGAAAATACAATATAACGCTAGATATAATAATAAAGTAGAAAGAGTAAGATGGCCGATGATTGTTCTAAGAACTCCTAAAGGATGGACAGGACCTAAAGTAGTTCATGACTTAAAGATTGAAGGAACATTCCGTAGTCATCAAGTACCGATAACTCTAGATACTGATGAAGATCTAAAACTATTAGAATCTTGGCTAAAAAGTTATCATCCTGAAGAATTATTTAATGATGATGGAAGCATTAAAAAATATATTAAAGACTTAGTACCATTCCATCCAATGGGTAGTAGTCCTTATGCTAATGGAGGAATTCTTTTAAAAGAATTAAAAGTACCAAGTATAGATAAATATGCTGTCAAAGTAGATAAACCAGGTTCTATAGAAAAAGAAGATATGCGTGTACTAGGAGAATTTATTCGTGATATCATTAAAGAAAATCCTACTAATTATAGATTATTTGGACCAGATGAAACTATGAGTAATAGATTAAATAAAGTCTTTGAAGTAACAAATAGAGACTGGTATCTAACTAAGAAAGATAATGATGAATACCTAAGTGTTGATGGTAGAGTAATGGATTCATATCTTAGTGAACATGCTTGTGAAGGCTGGTTAGAAGGTTATCTACTAACAGGTAGACATGGAACATTTGCTTCTTATGAAGCCTTTATTAGAATAATAGATTCTATGGCTAGTCAGCATGCTAAATGGTTAAAAGTATGTAATGAACTACCATGGCGTAAAGACATTGCTTCATTAAACTATATTTTAACATCAAATGTTTGGCAGCAGGATCATAATGGTTATACTCATCAAGATCCAGGCTTTATCGATCATTTAGCCAATAAGAAAGCCGATATCGTAAGAGTATACTTGCCACCAGATTCTAACTGTCTATTATCCTGCTACGACCATATTATCAAAACTAAGAATTATATCAATGTAATTGTTGCTTCCAAACATATGAGACCGCAGTGGCTAACTATGGATGAGGCAAAAGAACACTGTGCTAAAGGACTAGGAAAGTGGGAATTTGCTAGTAATGATAAAAAAGGTACTGATGTTGTACTAGTTTCCATCGGAGATGCTCCAACACTAGAAAACATAGCGGCAGTCAAACTACTACGAGAATACTTACCGGAAGTAAAAGTAAGATTTATTAATGTAGTAGATCTAATGAAACTACAACCAAATACAAGACATCCTCATGGTTTAACGGGTGAAGAATATAACAAACTATTCACCAAAGATAAACCAATAATATTTAATTATCATGGTTATCCAACATTAATACATGAATTCACTTATGAAAGAGAAAACAAAAATGTTTCAGTACATGGTTATATGGAAGAAGGAACTATAACAACACCATTTGATATGCGAGTTAAAAATGAAATAGATAGATATCATATCGTTATTGATGTAATTAAACATCTAGATATATATAAAACTAAAAAGGGTAAAGAAATAATAAAAATAATGGAAGAAAAGTTAAAACATCATGATGAATATATAAAAGAATATGGTATTGAAACTGAAGAAGTAAGAAATTTCAGATGGGAGTAATAAAGTATGAATAATTTATTAGAAGAATTAAATAAGTATCTAACCCTAACTAGTATTAGAGATAATTTAAATAGTGAACTACTTAGTTTGTCAGGTAAAAGCGATCAAGAAAGTATTAAAAGAATCAACGAAATAGGAGCTAATCTAAATCAAATTAGTAAATCTCTTCAGAACTATGATAAAGAAAAATTAGATAAAGTAACTAAATATTATGAAACTAAGAAAGAATTTGATAGATTAGTAGGTGAACTACAAACTATTGAAAAATTATCTAAGAAAAGTAATGGCGAAAAGACTGAGACATTATCTAGCGAGGGAAGAAAAAAGTATATTGATAAATCTCTCCTTGAAGAATACAATAGACTTGCTAAAGAGAAAAGTGAATTAAGAAGAAGATTTAATAGTGAATACAAAGAACTAGAAGGTATTATAACACTCGTGGATGATGTTCCTGCCGAGACTGAAGAACAAGTAGAAACTACCAGTAGAGACTATGAATTACCAATAAAGAGTTATGAAGAACTAACGCCTGAAGAAAAACAAAAAGAACTAGAAGACAGACTTCAAAGAATATTTAATAGTAGCAAATTACCAAATCAAGGAAAGAAAATGATTGTTACTTATAATGGTAAAAAACACTCTATACCAAGAGCTTATCAAGGTAGATTTAATGAAACAGTAAGAAAATTAAATACTATAAAGAAGAGTATGAACTCATCTAAAGAAGCTCCTAAGAAAGAAGAACCTCAGAAAGTACAGGCACCTTTAGAACCACAAAAAAATCTTGATGCAAAACTAGATGAAATATATGTAAAGCCTACAATAGTTGAACCGGTAAAACAATCTACTAAAGCACCATCATTAGAGGAGGAAAATCCATATATATATGGTCATTATGATCCGAGACCTAAACCACTTACTCTTCCAGATTTAATAAGTATGTGCGAAAAAAATAAAATAAAATTACATCCAGTACCTACAACTTTTAGAAGAAAACATAAAGTGGATATGAAGAAAGCCTTTACTTGCATTAAAAATAAGATGAGCCTAGAAAACTTTAAAAAACTACTACCAAAAGTATGGAATATTGATAAACAAGTTGAACTAGCCTTTGCTAATATGAATAACAAGTTATTAAATAAAAGAATTACTATCAAAACAAAAGCAGTTAATTTTGCCGAAGGAACTATTCAAAAATACAATACTGTTAAAACGCATGTAACAAATATACCTAAAAGGACTAAAGAATACATAAAGGATAAATATAAAGCTTTTAATAATTACTTTAGAGAAAAAAAAGAAGTATCTAGATTAAGAAAAGAAGAAAATTACTCTAGAAAAGAATCAATGGAAATGGTTTATGGTGAAAAAGTTGACAAGCATTTAGATTATAGAATCGTAAATAGAACTGCTAAATTTAAGGAAAATACTTGTCAAAAAATAAATACCGCTAAAGGAAAGATAGTAGGTACTACTAAAGCAGTAATAGATGCTATTAAGAAACCATTTGATTATCTTAGAGAAAACATGAAAAATGATATTAAGAGACAAGAATTACAAGCAAGAATAGAAGAGGTACGCATAGCAAATAGACAAAAAGAAGCTGCTCTAAGGAGAATAAAAGTTAATTCAAATGCTGGTTATGTAGGCACAGTAGCTCTAACTATTATTAGTGTTTTTGCCCTAGCGGCCATTATATTTATGGGAATTGGTAGTATAATTAATAGGTAGGTATGATATGGAATTTAATATAATAGATGAAAAGAATGAATTTAAATTAGGGGATATAATTTCAATATTTAAACTACCCGATGATGATAGAGAAATAGCCTTATTCTCTGTATCAGATTTTGATGGAGATGAATCCTCACTAAATGTAGCCTATATAAAAACTGATAGTGAAGGCTATGACTACATTGAAGAAATAGAAGATGAAAAAATATTAAAAAAAGCTATGGAAATAGTACAAGATATGATGGGAGTGATAAATAATGGATGATAAGTTCAAAGTAGTAGATGAAAACAATCTAGAACATGATGCTGAAGTAATAACAGCTTTTACTTATAAAAATAAAGACTATTTGGTATATTCAGTAGATAGTGATGAAGAAAATTCTAATATTTTAGTATCAAGATTAGTAAAAGATAGTGAAGGTTATGACATAATCGAAGATATCGAAGATAATGACGAAAGACAAGAAGTTCAAAATGCTGTTAAAGAAATACTATCAAGTATAGAATAAAAAACACTTCAAACTTGAAGTGTTAATTACTTAACTAAATTATAAAATTCTAAAGGAATCTTACTTACAAAGGTAAGTTCTTTTTTACTAATAGGATTGGTAATAACTAGTTTATTAGCATGAAGAGCCAGTCTACCAAGAGGATTATATTTAGAATCATAGCGGGAATCTCCTAGTATAGGATGCTTAATATCATGCATATGGCATCTAATTTGATTTCTTCTGCCAGTAGAAATATGAATCTTAAGCATTGAATACTTATTATTATACATAATTCTTTCATAATCAGTAACTGCAAAATAACCGTCCTTACTTTTTGAAGAATAAACAAGAAGAGTTTTAGTCTGTTTAAGATATGACTCAATATGTCCTTTATTATCAGTTATTCCTTCAACTACCGCAGTATATTCTCTTATCTTAGCAAGTTCATTCCATTTACTTTGATATAATTTCTGTACTTCTTTATTCTTAGCAAACATAATAACTCCTGAAGTATCATAATCAAGTCTATGTATTACAAATACCTTCTTCTTTTCCTTCTTTAAATAATTAGATACCATTCTATATAAAGTATTATCTTTCTCATTTTTATTAGAAATAGTAAGTAACTTACTAGGTTTATTAACCACAATAATATTATCATCTTCATATATAATATCCAGTTCACTATTAATTTTTTTACTTTTATTAACTTCAATAATATCACCAGTTTTAACTATATAATTATACTTGGTAACAATATTATTATTAACTAGTATACATTCATTCTTAAGTAAACTCTTAATATTATTCTTAGATTTATTACTTATATTAATTTTTAAATAGTTAAATAACTCATCTTCTTTATCACAAATATATTTCATATCAATTACCTCATCTATATATATTATACATTATTTTAGTTAAGAAAAAAAGTATTAAATCATCTTTAATACTCTTGTAGCATGCCTATCTTTAGAATTAATATTGTCATTAAAAGCAATGGCTTCTTCCACTTCTTCTTCACTATTTAACTTAATATTAACAGCAAATCTCTCATTTTGTAAGATTTGAATTTTGCTTATAGTGTTAACTGAAGAATAAACAATATAATGATTGTGAGCAAAATGATTTTTAATTTCATTAACTATTTCATTTGCTACATCACTAGGTACAAATCCTTTAATTTCTTTATTTAATAATAAATCACCATTAACATTACCAATCTTATTAGACATAATTCTAATTAGTAATGATGACATATCATTATCAGAAATTTTATTTTCAATATATACACTATATTTATTATTAACATCTTCATCAAAAGTTAAAATATATCTAATAGTATTAATATAATCTTCTAGATAGTAATTCTTTACTACTTCTTTTTCTTTATTATTTAACATAATTAATCATTCCTTTCTTTTTCTGCGGACGAAAAACAATTATACTACAAAAAAATAGATAATGCAAGTATAAATTGAAAAGGTATATAAAATAAGGCATTGTGGGGTAATATAAACTAGTAGTTAACTAGTAAAATATTCCTAACTATATCATTATAATATGTTAATATTAAGAAAAAAGTCTAAATATATTATTATAATTATTTTATTTTCACTTCCAGACTAAAGTCTTCCAGTGCTATTTATAGCCTATACTAGTCTATAAATAGTATATCTACATATCTATTATATATAAGTCATAGGTATATATTTAGTATAAATTTTCTATAAAGTGCTTGTATAAATATTTAATTGATACTATAACGTTATCTTATAGTTAATAATAATTATATTCTAATAATAATTAATAATAAAAGAAATATTTAAATAATAAATAATTAATAAATGATAGAATAATACATGAAAGGAAAACATACTATTAAGTATATATAATTTGACTTTATAACTATTTTATGATAATATAATGTGGCATTGAAAGGAAGAAATATATATATGAATAAAGATAAAAACTTTGAAATAAAATATCCTCATTATTGTATAGAAATAACTTTAAGGAATGATGATATATTAATGTTTTCATTTCTTAATAGTCAAAAGTATGGTGCTTGTCTATTAGTAGAAGATACCCCTTATATGGAGTGTAGTACTCCTGATGAAGTAATAGCAAATACTAAAGAAGAAGAAAGATTAAAAGAATTAGTAATACTTGAAGAAGGCATTAGTACAGTAGATGTAAATGAGCAAAGAAAAAACTTACCAATAAAAATAAAAGAAATAAATATATATGATAATGATAGAAATAATGGTTTTACACTAGCAGGTAATTTAGTTAAGTATAGTGTAGATATGGCTACTAGATATGGATTAAATGAAAAGTATGCCTATGACTATGTTAAACCTAATATAAGACAAAAAAAATATAAGTAGTATAAATAATTATAAGGAGACATAATTAATGATTAAAACAGAATATATTGACAGCAGTAATTATGAAGTATTAAGTTTTTCATTAAGATTACTTACTAGTATATATAAAACTAATAAGAATATTAATGGAATATATATAAATTATTTATATAGAGATAGTTTATCAGTAGTAAGAATGATATTAATTAGTGATAAATTACTATCACAAGAAGAATTATCTAGATTTGATATAATGATAGATAGTTTATATAAAAGTATAGGAATAAAAATTGAAATATATAATTCGCTTACTGATGATTATGATAATGATATATTTATTAGAAGAAAGTATGAAAGTGCTAGAGATTTAATATATGGTGATATTTTATATGATAGAGATGGTTTTTATAGTGGTCTTAAAGAAGAACTATTAAATACTAAGAAGAAGTATTTACCACCATATATTCATACTTTAAAACTAGAATATAAAACTAAATAAATACAGGATATAATTCCTTGTATTTTTTCTTTTATTGATATATAATAGTTAGTAGAAAAAGGTGTAATATGAAAGAATTAGAAGAATATGCTATGATTAATAAAATACCAATAATGCAAAAAGATGGTATTTTATATTTATGTAATTATATAAAAGAAAATAATATTAAAAATATATTAGAAATAGGTAGTGCTATTGGTTATTCTAGTATTATGATGGCTAATGTAAATGATAATATTATGGTAACTACAATTGAAAGAGATATAGATAGATATAATATAGCGATAGATAATATTAATAAATATAATAAAGATAAGCAAATAAATATTATATATGGTGATGCTACCGAAATAGATATTATTGGTAAATATGATTTAATATTTATTGATGCAGCGAAGGGCAAGAATACTTTCTTTTTTAATAAGTTTAAAGATAATTTAGATGATAATGGTACTATTATTACTGACAATTTATCTTTTCATGGTTTAGTTGAAGATGAATCTTTAGTTAAGACTAAGAATCAAAGAGGTATAGTTAATAAAATAAAAGGCTATATTAATTTTTTAGATAATAATACTGAGTTTACTACTACTTATGTCCCAGTAGGAGATAAGATAGCAATCTCAAAAAGGAAGGTTAGTAATGAGTAAGTTAATGGTAATTCCAAATAAAAAAGAAGATATTAATATTATTTTAAATAAAGATATAGAGGGTATTATACTAGGAGTAAAAGATTTATCTATATATGAATTATCTCTTGATATAGATGATATTATAGAGATAGCTAGTACTACTGATAAAAAGATTTGCATAGCTATTAATAAGATGATACATAATAGTGATTTAGAATTAGTAAAAGAAGTATTATCTAAGATTAAGAATAGTAAAGTATCTGGTATTCTTTTTTATGATTTAGGAGTATTTAATTTAATTAAGAAGTTAGATATAGATAAAGAGTTAATACTTAGTCAAGAACATTTAAATGCTAGTACTAAGAGTAATTTATTTTATTATAATAAGGGTATTAAATCTAGTTATATAACTTCTGATATAACATTTGATGAAATAAGAAAGATAAAAGAGAATACTAAGATGAATATCTATTATACAGTATATGGTTATTTACCTATATTTTATTCAAGAAGATTACTACTTACTAACTATTTTAAATATATAGATAAAAAAATACAGGATAATAGATATTATATATTTAATAATGATTTAAAATATATGGTTATAGAACATAACTATGGTACTATTATTTATTCTCCTTTAGCTAATTTATTAAATAAGAAAGAAGAACTAAATATATTAGATAATTTAGTTATTGATTTATCTTATACTGATAATTATGATATTATAGATAAATATATTAATAATGAAAAAGAAGATGGTTATATAGGCTTTTATGACTCTAAGACAATATATAGGTTAAAAGGTGATAAGAATGAGTAGGATAGAGTTACTAGCTCCGGCAGGTAGTTTAGAGAAGTTAAAGTTTGCTTTTGCTTATGGAGCAGATGCCTGCTATATAGGGGGAAGAAATTATTCACTTAGAGCTAATGCAACTAATTTTAGTTTAGATGAAATTAAAGAGGCTTGTGATTATGCTCATAGTATTAATAAGAAAGTTTATGTTACTGTAAATATAGTATTTCATGATGAAGATACTGATGGTATTATAGAATACTTAAAGAAACTTAGTGAATATAAAGTAGATGCTATTATAGTTAGTGATCCTTTAATTATTGATGTAGTAAATGATAATAATATCAATTTAAAGATTCATATATCTACGCAGGCCTCTACTTTAAATTATGAAGCAGTAAACTTTTGGAAGTCGCTTGGAGTAGAAAGAGTAGTTTTAGCTAGAGAACTATCAAAAAGTGAAATAAAAGAAATAATAGATAGAACAGGAGTAGAAGTAGAAACTTTTGTTCATGGGGCTATGTGTTCTTCATATTCTGGTAGATGTGTACTATCTAATTATTTTACTAATAGAGATGCCAATAGAGGTGGATGCGCACAAATATGTAGATGGGAAAGCGACTTATATGATAAAGATATGAATAAAATAGAAAGTTCTACTAAATTTACTGCCTCCTCTAAAGATTTAATGATGGCTAGTAGAATAAAAGAAATGATTGATATAGGTATTACTTCTCTTAAAGTAGAAGGAAGAATGCGTAGTAATTATTATGTTGCTACAGTTATTAATACTTATAGAGGTATTATAGATGACTACTATAACAATAAATTATCTGATGAAAAATTAGAACATTATATTAGAATATTAGATAGAGTAGCTAATAGAGAGGCTACAGTTCAGTTCTGGGATAAATTACCTGGTGTTAATGAACAATACTATTTAGGAAGAAATGAAGTATCTAATCAAGATTTCTTAGGTATAGTAACGGATTATGACGAAGAAAATAAAATAGTTACTATTACAGAGAGAAACTATTTCAAAACAGGAGATGTAGTAGAGGTATTTGGACCTAATATAGAAACATTTAGTTTTATTGTTCCTGATATATATGATAATGATGGTAATAAAGTAAATGTAGGAAGACATCCTGAAGAGATACTAAGGTTTAAACTAGATAAAAAAGTATATAAAGATGATATGATAAGAATAAAAATAGACTAACTACTAGAAATATTTAAAAGAAAATGAATATAATATTAAAAGTAAAAATATGCTTGACAAAAGTACTAAAGTTTAGTACAATTTTGAATTGTAAAAAAGAAAATTAATTTGAGGTGATAAAAATGAAAGATGATAAAGTATATTTAACAGATGAAGGCTTTCTTGAATTAGAAGAAGAATTAAATGAACTTAAAAATGTAAAGAGACCTGAAGTAATTAAAGCATTAAAAGAGGCTAGGGCTCTTGGAGACTTATCTGAGAATGCCGATTATGATGCCGCTAGAGCAGAACAAGCACAAGTAGAAGGTAGAATCCAAGAATTAGAAAAAATTATGGAGAATGCTCATATAATAAAAAAAGGAAGTACTGATAAAGTATCACTTGGTACTACAGTAAAAATTAAATATGTAGATGATGATGATATTGAAGAATATAGAATAGTTGGTTCTAAAGAAGCTGATCCTTCTAATAACAAGATATCTAATGAAAGTCCTATAGCTATGGCTATTATGAATGCTAAAGCAGGAGAAATAAGAAAAGTTGCATCTCCTAATGGAGAATATGAAGTGGAAATAGTTGAAATTTGTTAGGGAGGTAAATAGGATGAAAAAAATAGTAAACTATAAAGTAAGTGGTGAAGAATGGACTAAGGCTAAAGATGAAGCATTTGCTAAAATAGTAAAAAAAGCAAAAGTAGATGGTTTTAGACAAGGTAAAGTACCTAGAAGTGTATTTGAAAAGAAATATGGTACAGGAGATATTATTAGCGAAGCTATGGAAAAAATAGTAGATGCTAAATATGGTGAAACTATTGTTAAAGAAAAATTAATACCAGTAGTAGAACCTAAATTAGAAATAGAAAAAGCTAATGATGATGAATTAGAATTTAAGATTACTTTTATTCTTGATCCAGAAGTTAAATTAGGAGAATATAAAGGATTAAAAGTTAAAAAAGAAAAAGTAAAAGTAACTAAAGAAGAAGTTGAACATGAAGTTGGACATATTCTTGATAGATATGCTGAACTTGTAAGTAAAGATGGAGCAGTAGAAGAAGGAGATACCGCTATTATAGATTTTAAAGGATTCAAAGATAATGAAGCATTTGATGGTGGATCTGCTGAAGGATATTCTCTAGAAATTGGCAGTCATTCATTTATTCCTGGATTTGAAGAAGGAGTAGTTGGAATGAAGAAAGAAGAGAACAAGGATATTGAACTTTCTTTTCCAGAAGATTATATGGCTAAAGATTTAGCAGGACAAAAGGTAGTATTTAACGTTACTGTTCACGATATTAAGAAGAGAGTTATACCTGAATTAGATGAAGAATTCTTTAAAGATTTAGATATGGAAGGTGTAACTAACAAAGAAGAGTTAAATAAAGTAGTCGAAGAAGAAATTAAAACGCAAAAAGAACACGATGCTGAAAATAAATATATTGATGATTTACTTGAAGCCGCTAGTAAGAATATGACTATTGATTTAGATGAAGAAATAGTAGATGCTGAAGTAGAAAGAATGTATAAAGAGTTTACTAATAGATTAAAAATGCAAGGAATTGATGAAGAATTATACTTTGCATATGCTAAAGTAACTAAAGAAAAAGTAAAAGAAGATATGAAGAAAGAAGCTGAAACTAGAGTTAAGTATCGTTATTTACTTGAAGCTATTGTTAAAGCTGAAAAGATTGAAATATCTGAAAAAGACGCTAAAGCTGAATTAAAGAAAATGGCTGAAGATTATAAGATGACTGAAGAAGATTTATTAAAAGAATTTAATAATTCATTAGAAGTTTTAAAATATGATTTAGCTATGAGAAAAGCTATTGAAGTATTAAAAGAAAATAACTAGGAGATAATATGACTATATTTAGAGCAATTGTATTAGGAATTATTCAGGGGATTGCGGAATTCTTACCTATATCATCATCTGCTCATTTAATAATCTTTCCTTATCTATTTGGATGGGAAGAATCAGGACTTGCTTTTGATGTAGCTCTTCACTTTGGTACTATGATGGCTGTACTAGTATTATTCTTTAAAGACTGGTGGAATTTATTTGTTGGAGCTATCAAAGATGTTCGTACTAAAAAGAAAAGTACTAATGGTAAGATGTTCTGGTATTTAGTGGTAGCTACTATTCCAGCTGCTATTGCAGGATTCCTACTTGATGATGTTATTGAAAATGTTATAAGAGGAAAAATGTGGATAATTGCCACTTGTCTTGCCGTAATGGGCTTACTTATCTTTATCGGAGATAAATGGGCTAGTCGTCATTACAAGAAAGAAACTAAGTTTGAAGATATTACTTTAAAACAAGCTGTAATAGTAGGTATATCACAAGCATTCGCAGTTATACCGGGCTTTTCAAGAAGTGGAACTACCATTCTAGCAGGTAGACTTCAAGGTATATCAAAAGAGGCTATTACTAAGTTTACTTTTCTATTGTCAGTACCAGTAATATGTGGTGCTACAATATTAAAAGTAACTGATTTGGCATTAACTAAAGAAGTAATTATAGGTATTATAGTATCTTTTGCTACAGGGGTACTTGCTATTAAGTTCTTACTTAATTATATTAAGAAGCATGATTTTTCAGTATTTGCTTTTTATAGAGTATTACTTGGTATAGTAGTATTAGTAAAATTAATATTCTTTAAATAGAATATTAATTCTCTGCCATAATAGTATAATGGTATTACGAGGCCATGGTAAGGCTTTAATCGGTGTTCAATTCACCGTTATGGCACCATAGGGAAATCTGTCCAGACTTTTTAAAGTTTTGGACTTAATATAGAAAATATCAATTTCTAAAAGAAGTTGGTATTTTTTTGTTAATTAAAGAAAGGACAGGTTTAAATGATTAATATTGTTAAGAAAGAATTAGAGTTTGATGATGAATTAGAACGATAAAAAATAATTATGATTTCATAGATTATATATAGAATAAAAGGAAATAAGAGTAAAATAAAGGAGTATGTCTTGACTTTTATTGAGAAAGCGCTATAATAATAGTAGACTTTTTGAGAGGGGGAAAATATAATGAAAGATTATTCATTAAATTATGATGATTCTAAAAAATTTATATTATCTTATAAAATAGAAAATGGAAAAATTGTTGCAAAATTAGCAAGTGGAGAATCATGCACAGTTCCATATTCAGAGGAAAATGAAAATAAAATAATATCTAGAATGGAAGAACAAGCTAGATATGCACAGCCAAAACCACTTCGAATGCTAGATAAAATATTAACAATAAGCCAACCATTGATGTTACCAATAGCTATTATGAATTTTGTAAATAATGGTGGATGGTTTTATGGTATGTTTCTTGCTATTATTGTTGAAGGTGCAATTTATTATCCTGCTAAAACAATAATAAATGCAATAAAGAAAAGAGATATAAAAAAATTAAATTATTTTTTAGATCATAAAGAAGAATTAAATGAAAATATTGAAAAAAGTGAAAAAAGTGAAAATATAAAATTGGGTGTTAGTAAAAAAGCCATTAAACAAATCGAGTTACAGAAGAGTAAAAACAAGCAACCATTTAATATTAATAATATTGATAACTATTCGTTAAGTGATTTAAAGGCATTAAGAGAGAATATCAAAAGAATCTCAACATTTGGATTTAATGAAGAAGAAACTATTTTAGAAGATACAATAGAAAAAAAAGGTCCAGTATTAAAAATGACATTAGACAACAAAAGAAAATAGTTTATATAGTAGCACAAATTATTGCTACTTTTTCTATTATTTGGTAAAATGTTATTAGAAATTGATATAAAACTATGAAATTTCTAATTTGTGAGTAAAAGTTTGAAATAACTTAACCACTCGCACCAGATTAATAATAAACTCGAACTTTTCATTTTGATTAGTTCGAGTTTTAATATACTTTTAATTATATAAATTATAATATTTAATATTATATAATATGAATGATATAAAAGATAGAATGGATAAACTTGAAGATATTAAGATTGAAAACTTTATATGGGTTATTTATATTGCTATAATATTTCTTAGTTGGTATGCTAATAGTAAGGAAAAGAAATATCTATTATATAATGATGAACAAAGTAAGAGAGAATATCAAAATTTGCTTATACTTATTTTTTCTATATTAGTAATAGTATATTATTATTTTGCTAAAGCTAGTTACGATGATTATATTAAATTAAAAAATGAAAATAATGATAGAAAAAAGAATTTGCACTTAGCCTTATTTATTGGTTCTTTTTTAGTATTAATAAGTGGTGTAATATTCTTATCTATTGCTATAATGGATGAGAATATTGATGTAGAACTAGCTTTTAACTAGGTATATATTTATGGCTTATATATAATAGATATGTAGATATATTATTTTGAGACTTAAGACTCAAAATAACACTTAGAGACCATAGACTCTAAGTGAACTTAATAAATAATATAGACAAATAAAGAGATATTTAGTAAAATGATATTGGGTAGCGATATTATGAATGAAATTATAAAAACATATTTATATTCAAATAATTATTTTCTTATGGTTAGATACACTGGTAATGAGATAGATAATAATATAATTAGTAGGGAATTAGATAATAAGTATTCTAGAAAAATAGAATTATCTACATTTGATATACTTAGTTTAATAGAGGGTATCTCTAGTAATATCAAAGACTTAAAGATAACTATCGTATATAATGATGATGTAGTATCAATATTAGAAATTAAGAATAATAAAATTACTAAGTATTATATTAAAGTAGTAAAAGATAATATAAATATTGAATTATCTTATTCAAATAGAATAGGATTTAGAATAAATATATCTAGTAGAAATATTGTTGATATAAATAATATATTAATTACTGATATTATAAATAATGAGTTAGAATTATTATCTAATTACTCAAAAAGAGCAAAAGAACACAAAACTCTTATAAAAACTAATGACAAAAAGAAAAAAATGTAGTAAAATTAATTTAGGTGATAGATATGCATTCTTATGTAGTAGAATATTTAAATGAAAATGAATTTAAAAAGAAAGAAAAATCATTAAAGAAATATAATATGATTGCTTTTAAGAAACTAATATTTGATTGTGTACCAGCATTAAGAGATGGAACATTTCCTGGTGAAGTAGTATCTAGAAATAGTACTGAGAATTTTGTTAAGTATGAATATAAACTTCCTACTGATCATTTATTTTCTAAAGTACACGGTGATATTAAACTTCATTATACTGTCTATGAAGCACAGAAGTTAGTTATGTTAAATGATTTATCTCCAGATATATTAAGTGAAGGTCATCAGAAAGAATTAACTGCTTATAAGGGTGTAATGGTATCTAAGTCTCATGCTGAGAGGGATATGTTTAAGATTAATTTATTAAATAGTATGAATAAAAATGGTTTCTTAAATAGTAAGATTTTAATAGGAGTAGGTATAGTTCTTACTATTCTAGTAGGAGTAATTATATATCTTATGGTTAAATAAAGAGTTTGGAAGATAACTCTTTTTATTATATTCACTCTAAGCCAGTAGTCTTAGAGTGTTCATTTAAGCCTTATAATAAAAGTCTTAAATGAATATGCTATACGCATCTATTATATATAAGCGATGTATCAAGACATAGATAATACATAATATAATTATAGAATATGAATATAGTTAGAAAAAAGTAACATACTATATATTAGATACATATAAAATATATATAAGTTATATATAAACCATATATAAAATGACTTGACTTTATATATATTATGTGTTAATATTTATTTATGAAAGAGGTGAGAAAATGGAAAATTTAACTACAGCGATTAGTGTACAAATAGATAGCAAAGATAAAGAACTTGCTAGTAATATTCTAAAAAAGTTAGGTCTAAATATGAGTACTTATGTTAATATGGCTATAAAGCAATTAATTAATAAAGATGGTGTACCATTTGAAGTTGTAAATCCAAAACCTAGTAGAGAATTATTAAAAGCATTAAAAGAGGGCGAAGATATATTACAAGAAATAAATAATGGAAAGAGAAAAGGCTATAATAATATGGAAGATCTTATTAAATCCTTGAATGAGGAATAGTATATGAAGTATACAGTTGATTACACTAGTGGGTTTAAAAACAACATAAAAAAATGTTAAAGCAAGGTAAGGATTTGTCCAAATTATATAATGTAATAGAAAAAATTGCTAATGGTGAAGAACTCGATGCAAAATATCAAAACCATAGACTTAACGATAACAAAATGTATAGAGATTGTGAAGAATGCCATATTACTCCTGATTGGTTATTAATATATAAAGTGCATGATAACAATTTAATCTTACTACTTTTTGCTACAGGTAGTCATAGTGATTTATTCAAATAAAAATAACTATTAAGAACTGTTCTTAATAGTCTTTTATATTTCACGCATATTTTCTGAATTCTTATAAGGATCCTTTGGATCAATATAATCAACAAATAGAATACCATTTAAATGATCTAGTTCATGTTGGAATGCAATAGCCAAATCCTCACGAACTCTATATTTTATTAAATTTCCTTCTAGATCATAACCTTCAACAGTAATTCTAGCATGTCTTGGTACAATACCATCTACTTCTCTATTAACGCTTAGACATCCTTCTCCCTCGCCAGCATAGATAAGTTCTTCAGAATATGAAATTACTTTTGGATTGATTAGTACATAGTCTTCAAATTTACCATCACTTACTTCGTAGCAGACTACGAAGAATCTTTTATTAATACCAAGTTGAGGAGCTGCTAATCCCATACCAGGTCTAAGATTATATTTCTTAGAATATTTCTCTATTTGTGAATACCTTAAATGTTTTAACATTTCTGGTATAATACTTTTATACTCTTCACATAAAGGAAATTCTACTTCAGTATTTTTTGCTCTGACTCTTGGATCTTTTTCATCTAAAATATCTTTTGTTCTTAGCATAAACTACCATTCCTTTCTTTTCGCTATATATTTTACCATAAAAAAATAAAAAAGGGAAGTATTTTCCCTTAACTTAATTAAGCAGTTACTCTTGTACCGATTATAATAACTAATAAGATAAATAATACTAATACAATAGCGGCACTATTTCCATAACCATAGTTACCATATCCATAACCGCCATATCCGTATGAAGGGTATGCATAACTTTGAGTACCTCCGCATCCACATCCACTAGTGCCATATCCTCCAGAATATCCACCGTAATAATACATATATATACCTCCTTTACGATATCTAATATATTGTACTCTTAAAGTTATTTTTTGACATTATGAATACCTAATTATTGTATTATTTTAGTTATTTATTCCATAATAATACTGGTGATATAATGAAAAAAATTAGTATATGGACTGATGGTATAAAAGATGTAAGAATGGATAGTTTAAAAGAAAATATAGAGTGTGATATTCTTGTAATAGGAGGAGGTATCGCGGGCTTATCTACAGTATATAATTTAAAAGATAGTGGTAAAAGAATAATTCTAATAGATAAAAACAAATGTGGTATGGGAGCTACTTCTTGTAATACTGGTAAACTAACCTTTATGCAAGATTTAATATATCACGATATAGAAAGTAATTATAATGAAAAAGTAGCAAGATTATATTTAAATAGTCAGAAAGAAGCTATTAATATAATTACTAGTATTATCAAAAAAGAAAAGATAGACTGTGATTTAACTAAGACTAATGCTTATGTCTTTTCTAATGATGAAGATAAATATAAGAACTTTGATAAAGAAATAGAGTTTTATAAAAAGAATAATATTAGGTATAAAGTATTATCTTCATTACCACTTAATTATCCCTCAAAGATGGTATTAGAAACTTATGATAGTTATGTTTTTAACCCATATAAATATTTGATTGGTATAAAAAGATTATTAAAAGATAAGATAAGTATTTATGAGAATACTAGGGCTATTAGGTTAGATAAAAAGAGTGATTATTATCTATGTACTACGAGTGATAACTATGAGATAAAATCTAAGGTAGTAGTAGTAGCTTCTCATTATCCTTTCTTTATAGTACCTTATTTTACACCATTTAAGACGAGGGTAGAAAAGTTTTTTATTGGGGCTTCTTTTAGTAATGATAGTAAGAATATACAAATGATATCTAATGATAAACCAGGTATATCAATGAGATATTATAAAAAAAATAATAATAATTATTTATTATATGGTAGAAGAAGTCATCCCACTAGTAGTAATTTAGATATTAAGGATGATTATAATGAATTAAATAGTGAATATAAGAAGTATTTTAATAAAGATATAGAATACTTTTATCATACTCATGATGTTATGACTTATGATAATATGCCTTTTATTGGTAAGATAGATAATAATTTATATATAATGACAGGATTTAATAAATGGGGGAATACCAATGGTGTAATAGGAGGTAAATTAATTAGTGATTTAATAGAGGGTAAGCATAATGACTATGAAAAGATATTTACTCCTAGAAGAAGTATGTCTAAAGATAAGATAAAGAATCTAATGGTATTTAATACCACGGTTATGTCTAGATATATTGTGAATAAGATTAATCCTCATATGAAGTATTATAGTGATGATGTAGAAATTAAATTTATAGAGGGTAAAAGATGTGGTATATATACTGACGACAATGGTAATAAACATATTGTATCTAATATATGTCCACATATGAAGTGTAATTTGGTATTTAATTATATTGATAAAACTTGGGATTGTCCATGTCATGCCTCTAGGTTTGATATAGATGGTAATATTATATATGGGCCAGCAGTATATGACATTAAAATTAAATAATTTATATATGCACTCTATAGCTTATAATCTATAGAGTGTTCTTTTTAGCCTAGGGTCTAAAAAGAATATATCAGCCATATCTATTATATATAAGAGAGATTATTGCAATTATAATGATATTATGATAATATTTAGTTAGAAGATATTTATAATAGAATGGTGGTGATAATGTGAAATATTATAAATATATAGTTATCTTTCTTTCTATCCTAATCCTTCTATTAGGGGGATATATTATTTATGTACAAAGTACAATTACTCCTCTTGATAATAATGATATTAAGGAAGAAAACAATAAAGATAGTATAAATAATATTAATAAAGAACTAGATTATGATTGTTCATTTACTCAGACATTTAGATTTTATCAAAAAATAGATTATGAAACATATGTAGATGGTACAACCTATGTACTAGGAGATATTTATCAAAGTTATGAACCAATACTTCTAATAGTATATGAAGAAGATGCAAATAAAATGGAAAAATATAAATACTATGAATTCACTTATACACTAAAAGGTACTTGGAGTGAAATTACTGATTATAATACTCTTAATATATTAGTTAAAGCTAGTTTTGATAAAGAACATAGTACAAGTACAAATAGTGCAACTTTAAAAATAAAAGAAACAGATAAGGTTGGTTTATCTCAAGTAAGTGAACCTATATGTAAAGGAAAGTGAGTGAAATATGAAATCAAATAATAGATGGTTTATTGTCTTAACAGTAATTATAATAGGCTTGGTTGGCTGCAATATATATTTAGTTGTACAAAACAAGAATATTCATACTAATAAAGAAGATAATGATGTAAGTGAAAAACCTATTAGTAATAGTAGCGATAATGAAGAAGAAAAGAAAGAAAAAAATTATGACTGCTCGTTTACTAGAACTTATAGAGTAGTAGATTTACTTGAGGGCTATGTGGCAGAAGTACCCGAAGAATCATATGTCGTTTTAGATGCATTTCTAGACCATGGTGCTTTTACTCATAGAATTAGTAGCGAGTTAAAGAAAAAATTAGAAGTAAATAAGTATTATGAGTTTACTTATATATTAAAAGGTATAGGAATAGTAAATGATATAGAGGATGTAAGAAACCATATTAGTGCTTTTAATTCTATGAAAAGCGATAATAGCCTAAAAGTACTATTAGAAATTAAAGAAACAGATAGAGTAGGACTAGGACAACTACAAGAAAAAGTATGTGAAGGTAAATAACATAAAAGTATAAATAAGTATTAATATTTTAAATTATAAAGCATAGTTTTTACTAGGTGATATGTAATGAAAAAAATATTAATACTTTTATTTTTATTTCTTTTAGTACCAGTAGTAAGAGCAGAAGAAGAGGATTTGGCTCCTAATGCTAAGAGTGCTATAATGATTGAAGCTTCTACTGGAGAGATATTATTTCAAAAGAATAAAGATGAGAAACTTGCTCCAGCCTCAATGACGAAGATGATGAGTATGCTTCTTATTATGGAAGAAATAGAAAATGGTAATTTAAAGTGGGATGAGATGATTACGGCTTCCGAGAGGGCTGCTAGTATGGGAGGTAGTCAAATCTTTTTAAAAGTTGGCGAAAAGATGAGCGTTACCGATATGGTAAAAGGAATATCAATTGCTTCAGGTAATGATGCTACAGTGGCAATGGCTGAGCGCATTTCCGGTAGTGAAGAGTCTTTTGTCAAAAAAATGAATGATAGAGCCAAAGAATTAGGACTTAAAAATACCAATTTCATTAATGCTACTGGGTTAACTGCTGATAACCATTATTCTAGTGCTAATGATATGGTACTAATAGCCAGAGAGTTAGTTAAACATGAAAAGATATTAGAGTTCACAGGTACTTATGAAGATTATCTAAGAAAAGATACTAAGAGTCCATTTTGGCTTGTTAATACTAATCGTCTAGTAAGATTCTATTCTGGAGTAGATGGACTTAAGACAGGATTTACTGACGAAGCAGGATACTGTTTAACAAGTACTGCCAAAAGAGATAATATGCGATTAATAACAGTAGTTATGAATGAACCTGATATTAGTAAGAGAAGTGCAGATACCAGTAAAATGTTAGATTATGGTTTCAATGTCTATATGGTAAGAAATATTATAGATGACAGTAGTGTTATCGATAAAGTAAAAGTAGAACTTGGTAAAAAAACAGAAGCAGAGATTATTGCCAATGATAAGATAACAGTCTTAAGTAAGAAAAGTGAAGAAAAAAGAAATATTACTTATAAAGCAAATATTGATAAGATAGTAGCTCCAGTTAAAAAAGGAGATAAGGTTGGTACTATTGATATAATTGAGGATAATAAAGTAATTGGTACAGTAGAGGCTACAGTAAAGGAAGATATTGCAAAGGCTAACATATTTGCTATATTTTATAGAAATCTAAAGAATACTTTTAAAGGTAATTTATTACTTAAATAGGACATATTATTATGTTCTTTTTTTATATCACTAAAGTTTAGCCGGTGTTATTTGCTTCAAATGTTATTCGTTATAGTATAGTTAAAGTCTATAACAAATCTAAGAATTGTTGGTAATAATAAAAAAATTAAAGAAATTTTCAAAAAAATGGCAAAATTAGATATCAAATCTTGTATATAAGTATGAGAGGATAAAAAAGGGAGAAGGGAGGAGTATGACATAAACTAATCAAAAATAAAAAGAATACTTAGGAGAATCAAGAAAGGAAAGAAGAAATAATGGTAAAAGAAAAATTAAAAATGACTTTAGCATCAGATGTCTTATTTAAAAAGGTGTTTTTTAGTGAAGGAAGCGTGCTACTTAAAATGCTTCAAGATATTTTAGATATTAGAGAAGACAGCGGTATAACTATAATAGGTTATGAAACAAGGTCTAACAATATATTTGGTAAAAGTTTCAGAGGGGACTTATTAGTAACATTATCAGATAGAACCTATGTAAGTATCGAAATGAATAACAGTAATCCTAAGAATAGTTTAAGTAGAAATATGATACATTTATTTAGAATACATTCTGATATGTTAGTAAAAGGAATGCCTGATAGTGAACTGGAAAAATACAGGTTATATCAACTTAATTTTGATAATTTCAGAAACCCAAGTAGAGAGGCAATAGAAAAGTATGCTTTCTGTAGTCTGACAACTGGAAAAGTAAGAAATCTAATATATACATTTTGCGATGTAGACCTTGAAAAGTGTAGAAAACTTGTGTATAATGTAAATGTAAGAGAGGTATCAAAAGACATTAGGTGGGGAGCCATAATGACATCAAATGATATAGAAGAGATATCTAAATTACTCGGAGAGGATATGTTAAGTATGGAAGAAAAAGATAAGTTTTTAAATACTGTAAGGGAATTAAATGAAGATGAGAAAGTCGTAAAAGATTGGATGTGGGAAGAAAACGATAAACTAAGGTATTATAATGATTTAGAAGCATCTAAAGAACAAGGCATCGAACAAGGAATCGAACAAGGAATCGAACAAGGCATCGAAGATAAATCTAAAGAAGTTGTTATCAATATGTTAAATAAAAATATGGATTATGAAACAATATCAGAAATATCTGGCAAAACAATTGAAGAAATAAAAGAAATAGAAAATGACATCAATAGTTTATAATATTTAAGTATAAAAAATGTACGGTAGCCCGTATCGGAACTTATGTCTGTGGAAGACTCTAATTACAGAGTTCATGGAGCAGAAATCGCATCACTGCGAAGTGATGTATTTCTACTTAATACTTTCACTTTTTACAAAAATATTATATAATTATTAAGAAGGGAAGGATTTTTATGATAGTAACTTCTGTTAATAATGAATATATCAAAGGACTATGCAAGTTAAAAGATAAAAAATATCGTGATAGTACTAATTTATTTTTAATCGAAGGTGAACACCTAGTAAATGAGGCTATAAATGAAGAACTAGTCAAAGAACTAGTAATTCTTGAAGGCTGTTCATTTGAATATGCTGATAAATATGCTGACAATATTACTTATGTTAATGAAAATGTTATGAAAAAACTATCAAGTATGGATAGTTACCCAAATATAATTGGTGTAGCATATAAAAGAAAAGAAGATAAGATAGGCAGTAGAGTACTTGTACTTGAAGATATTCAGGATCCAGGTAATCTTGGTACTATAGTTAGGTCAGCAGCAGCATTCAATATTGATACTATAATATTAAGCCCAAGAACAGTAGATTTATACAACCTAAAAGTAATTAGGGCTACCCAAGGTATGATATTTCACCTAAACATTATCACAAGAGAATTAGAACCAACGATTAAAGAATTAAAAACTAACAACTACCTAATACTAGGTACCAATGTTAGAAATGGTACCAATATAAAAGATATCAATATTAGTGGTAACTTTGCCCTAATTATCGGTAATGAAGGTAGAGGAATGAGCGATACTTTGAGCAAACTTTGTGATAAAAATGTATATATAAAAATGAATGAAAGAGTAGAAAGTTTGAATGCTGCTGTGGCGACTTCAATTATTCTATATGAGATAAACAATGGAATTAATTAAAATAGGTAAAATCGTTAATACCCACGGTATTAAAGGCGAACTAAGAATTTTATCAAAGTTCCCATATAAAGAAAAAATATTCATAAAAAATATGAAACTATATATCGATAAAAAAGATATAGAAACAATAAATACTTATCGTAAACATAAAAACTTCGATATGGTAACATTTACAGGATATACAAACATAAATGAAGTATTAAAATATAAAGGCAAAAATGTTTATGTTAACAAAGAAGATATTACCCTAAGTAAAGAAGAATACTTAGATGAAGATATCATAGGTATGACAGTAATCTACAACAACATAGAAAAAGGAATAGTAAGCGATATTGAAAGATATGACAAAAACACATTACTTAAAATAGATGGCAAGAATAAATACTATTTAATTCCTTACAATTACAATTTAATTGATAAAATAGATATTACTAACAAAAAAATATATATAAAAAATATAAGTGGATTATTTGACTAATTAAGTAACTTTTAGTATAATAACAATTAGTTTATTGGTGGTGGTTTATAGTGTTAATAGATGTACTAACTTTATTTCCAAATATGTATGATAATTTCTTAACTGAATCAATTATCAAAAGAGCTCTTGATAGCGGTAAAGTTCAAATTAATATTCATAATATCAGAGATTACACTGTCTATAGTAATAATCAAGTAGACGATTATCCATATGGCGGCGGTGGTGGTATGGTCCTTATGTGCGACCCTATCTTCAGAGCTATTGACACTCTAAAAAAAGAAGACACTCTAGTAATTATGATGACACCATCAGGTAAAATATTTAAAGAAAAAATTGCTTATGATTTATCTAAACATCACCATATAATAATCTTATGTGGTCATTACGAGGGCTTTGATGAGCGAATCAAAGCAGTTGTGGATTTAGAACTATCAATAGGAGATTATGTTCTAACAGGTGGAGAACTGCCTTCAATGGTAGTTATGGATTCTGTTATAAGACTAGTAGAGGGAGTAATCAGTAAAGAATCACTCGTCAGTGAAAGTTTTGATGATAATTTACTAGACTATCCAAACTATACTAAACCGCTAGAATACCGTGGTATGAAAGTACCAGAAGTACTTTTAAGTGGCCACCACAAGAACATTGAAGAGTTTAGACATAGTGAAAGATTAAGGTTAACTAAAGAAAATAGACCGGATTTATTAGGGGGAAATAATGAATAAGAATTATTTTATAAGTAAAGATAACAAAAATGGTGAAGTAGTATACTTAGAATACAATAAAAATGGTTATAATGTAAAACCAAAAGTAAAAAAAGAAGATGCAATCGAAGTCAGTAAGATAGTCTTCGTTTCACCAACACTTACTGAAAAACTAATAAAGAAAAAAATAAATAATAAAATTTCTAGATTGCTATTAGAACTTAATACCACTTATGATGATGAGTCCGATGGTGGTGAAGCTAGATTTAGAAATATGTATAAAGAAGCTGAAAAATTACGTACTTATTTGATGAACACTTATGCAAAGTATTTAGGCAAAACCTATGCCAACTTAACACTAAAAAAATTAGAACTAATTATTAACGAATACAAAGAAAAGTTATATATAATAAATGAACATAAACAAAAAGAAATGTTTATGCGAATGTTCGGAATGAATATGGAAGAAGAACATGAAAAGAAAGGTAAAGGAAGATAATTATCTTCCTTATTTAGGTAGTAAATATGAAAATTAAATATACATTATTACATAAAGATAAAAATACAGAGGCTAGATATGGTACATTAGAAACAAACTATGGAACATTTGAAACACCAATCTTCATGCCAGTTGGTACACAGGCCACAGTTAAAACACTAGACCCTGATGAACTAAAAGAAATAGGTTCCGCAGTAATACTTTCTAACACTTATCATTTATGGCTTAGACCAGGAGCAGATATTGTAGCTAAAGCAGGTGGACTTCATAAGTTTATGAACTACAATGGTCCAATTCTTACTGACTGTGGTGGCTTTCAAGTATTTAGCTTAGCTAAACCAAAGGATATAAGTGAAGAAGGAGTAACATTTAAGAGTCATATTAATGGCGAAAAGTTATTTCTAACGCCAGAGATAAGTATTGGGGTTCAAAACAAACTAGATAGTGATATTGCTATGAGTTTCGATGAATGTCCACCATATCCAGTTACTCATGATTATATGAAGAAATCTGTAGAGAGAACACTTAGATGGGCTAAGAGAGGAAAGACTGTCTTTAATAATCCTAACCAAAGTTTATTTGGCATAGTTCAGGGTGGAGAGTTTGAAGACCTTAGAGAATGGTCCTGCAAGGAAACTGTAAAATTAGATTTTGATGGTTATTCAATAGGAGGAACTTCAGTAGGAGAAGATAAACCAACTATGTATAAAATGATAGAATATGGTATTAAGTATTTACCTAAAGATAAACCCAGATATCTAATGGGAGTAGGAGAACCTACTGATTTATTTGAGGGAGTAGAAAGAGGAATAGATATGTTTGACTGTGTTCTTCCGACAAGACTAGCCAGACATGGTCATGCATTTACTAGAAATGGTAAAATTAATTTAAGAAATGCTAAATACAAAGAAGATTTTACTCCAGTAGATGAAACTTGTGATTGTAAATGTTGCAAGAACTATACTAAAGCATACATAAGACATCTACTAGTGGCTAATGAAACTTTAGGTCAAAGACTTTTATCTATTCATAATCTTAGATTTTTAATTAAGATAATGGAAGATATTAGAGTTTCTATTAAAGAAGATAGATTCTTAGACTTTAAAGAAGAGTTTTATAAAAACTATAAAAAATAATATTTATTTTATTATGTTCACTGTAAGCCTATGGTCTTACAGTGTTCTTTTTAGTCTACGGTCTAAAAAGAATATATCTACATATCTATTATATATAAGCCATATCCATATATTGAGATATTAGTGGTAAATGGATGCTTTACAACACTGCCTCTACTATGATATACTTATTTTAGAAATATGGTGATAGAGTGAAGAAAATTATTAAACTTAACTTAATTAATATATGTTTATTATCTTTTTTGGAATTAATATTCGGTATATTAATGTTTGATACTTTTATAAGAGATACAATAATTAGTGTATTTATACATATACTTTTCTCTTCATTTATAATAACACTTCTTACTACTTTATTTAATAGAAAAATAAATAAAATAATAAATTATATAATATATGCTTTTATATGTATTATATTTGCATTTCAATTTGTTATGAAGAACTCTATGGATTCTTTTATGTCTTTATCAATGTTTTCATTTACTGACCAAGCAGTTGATTTTCTGGGAGCGGCTTTTAAAATAATATTCAGTAACTTATATGGAATTATAATATGTTTTTTACCACTTATATTTCTTATAGTATTTAGAAAGAGAATAGACTTTGATATAGAAAGAAAAGATAAGTTATACTTACTTTGTTATATAGTACTTATTCCTCTTGGAATACTAGGTTATAGATTATATATAAATACTAAGAAGGATACTACTTTATCTATATATGATTTATATTATAATATTAATAATAATGATTTAAATATTCAAAAACTTGGAGTTATTTCTTCATTTGAACTTGATTTATATAGAACAATATTTGGTTTTGAAGATAAAGTAATTAATGTTAATTTTGAAGATAATTCTAATAAAGAAGATGAAATATTTTTATACGATAAGAATATACTTGACTTAGATATTGATAATAACATAGATAGTAATATAAAATTATATATCGAGAATAATCCTGGTACTAGTAAAAATAAACTGGTATATTTAAAGATAAAAATCTTGTCTTTGTAGTAGCAGAATCTTTTAGTACTATTGGTGTAAGAGAAGATTTAACTCCAACATTATATAAACTTACTAATAATGGTTTTGTATTTAATAATTATTATGTACCTTATTTTCTAAGTACAATAGGAGGAGAATTTCAAGCAGATACTGCTTTATATCCTAGTATTAATTCACTTAGTATATGGAGAAGTGGTAATAATAGTTTTCCATATGGACTTGGTAATAGTTTTAATAATATTAATTATAATACTTATGCTTATCACAATCATAGCGGTTATTTTCAAGATAGATATAAATACTTAAAGGCAATAGGTTTTAATAACTTTAAGGCTTGTGCTATGGGACTTGATATTAACTGCGATGTATGGCCAGAGAGTGATATTGAAATGATAGAAAAGACTTATACTGATTATATTGATAGTGATAAACCATTTATGGCTTATTATATGACAGTATCAGGTCATATGGAATATAATTTCTTTGGTAACTATATTGCTAGTAAAAATAAGTTACTAGTAGATAATCTTAATCTTAGTACTTCAGCATCAGCATATCTTGCTACCCAAATAGAACTGGATAGAGCTTTAGAACTTTTAATTAACAAGCTAGAGGAGGCTAATAAACTAGATGATACAGTAATTATTTTAACCGCAGATCATTATCCTTATGCTTTATCTCTAGAGGAAATGAATGAGTTATCTACTTTTAAAAGAGATAATCTATTTGAAATAAATCATAACTCTTTAATTATTTGGAATAACAAGTTAAATAGAGTAGAGATAGACAAAGTTGGTATGTCAATAGATGTTCTTCCAACAGTATATAATTTGTTTGGAATTGAATATGATTCGCGTCTTTTTGCTGGTACTGATCTTCTATCAAATAGTGATGGCTTGGTAATTCTTAGCAATAGGTCTTGGATAACTGATAAAGGAAAATATAATAGTATTACTAATGAGTATATTGGTATTGGTGATGTTGATTATGTTAACAATATTAATAAAACTATACAGAATAAGATTTCTTTTAGTAGGAGTATGATTACTAATAATGGATATAAGTATATTAAAATAAAAGAAAAGTAGGAATTACTTTTCTTTATTTTATTACTAGTTTTTTTACTTTTTTACTATCTTTTCCACATTCATCCCAAAAGTCTTTTTGCTCAAATAGTATTTCTTCTGGTTCAAAATATACTATATTACCTTTATTATCAGAATATATATCTAAGAAGTATCCTCCAACTATATTGGATAATCCTTGTTTTTGTTGAAACTGGGTTTTACTACATAAACTTGGTACTTCAATACATCTAACATTACGATATACAAAGAAATAACTTTTATGATAATGTCCTATTAAAAGTACTTTTGGTTTATGTCCTGACTCTAATATCTCGATTCTTTTTTGTGGCTTATAAGATAATGATTGAGAAGAACCTCCACCTGGGTGATCCATAACAAACTTTATACCATTGATATTTGTAACAGCAGTATCTTGACCAAGATATATCATATCGTCACGACATCTAGATACCCATTCATTAACTGTAGCACCACCATTTTTGTAATGAGTCTCATCATGACTACCTAGGATATAGTAGGTGGTGATATCTTTTACTTTGGGATACATATCGACAACATAACTTGCTTGCTCATCAAAGTTATGTAGAAATTGCTGTCTAGGTTGCTCTGGTCTATTAGGATAATTTCCATCTACTATATCACCGCAGTGGAGCATGGTAGTAATACCACGATTATATGCTTCTTCATAGAAGTAATTTACTAGATGAAGTTGCTGATGGATATTACCAAAGTGTGTGTCAGAAACAACACCAATTTCTGTATGAGTAAGTTCATCACTATTTATATCTATTTTGGTATTATTTATTATTTTAGGAGTATTTTTTTTAAATACTAGAATATTATTTTTATTTTCAATATTTATTTCTTTACCATATATTTTACATAGTTCTATTAAACCAATTAATTCAGAATAACTGAAATGAAATTTATCCATAAATGTTTCTATTTGCATATCGTTTTTCATATAACGATACATTTTATTTACATAGATATAGTCTATTTTTTTTGTTTCTTCCATTATTTTTCCTCCTTAGTTAGTTTTAATATTTTTGGTTTCTTATAATCATCTTTATTTGTTACATAATATACAGATTCCATTGCTTTAACTGATTCTAAATATCCTTTATTATCTGTTCTTATTGTTATGTACCAAGCACCAATAGTGTTTGAATATCTTCTATCTAACATTTCTTTAGTAGTGGCACAGACACTTGGTACTGAGATGCAATCTACTTCACGATATTTAAATTTTTCCATTTGTAGGAGACCTCCATATAACATAATATTGGGTTTGTCTTCACTTCTAAAAGAGTCTACTTGTTGCTGTGGTCTATATGATACAGTATATGTTTTATTTAGTTTTGAATTAAATAATAGTACTTTGGTTTTATCTATGTTTATAATACAAGAATTACTGCCTAGATAAATCATATCCTGTCTTATATCACTAATTCTTTTACCTATATTTATTTTATTGGCTTTAAGATGTCTTTCATCTCTAGCCCCAGTTATGAAATATGTTTTCATTCCTTCTATTTCTGGATAGTACTTGGTTATATAGTCTATTTGTCTTAATGAGTCATCTAGAAAGTATGTATCAGCATAGATATTTGTGATAGGGTATATACCAGCGGATATATTGCCGCAGTGGAAAATATTATTGTACCCCATACTTATTCCTTTGGCACATATATCATTTAATATTGATAATTGTTGATACTTTGAACCAAAGTAGGTATCAGATATGGCCATGAATTTAAATTCGTTGTTATTATCTGTTTTTAAGTTGTAAGAGTATTCTTCAGTTACCTCTCTTTCTCCATTATTAAACATATAGATATCATCATCAAACATTTTGGTAACAATGTTTATGCCACTATTACGTAGTTCGTTAACTAATGATAATACCTGAAAGGAATTGAGCTTTAATGTTCTACATACCTCTGATAGACTTATTTCTTTTGAACATAACTCTTTGAATTTTTCTAATAGTTCTGTATTCATATTTGCCTCCTTATAATAAAAAAATAGGGCGTAAAAGAAAGTACGCTCTATTTTAACAGAAAATGTGAAGTGAATAGGTTTTTATCTTTGTGATTAATATTAAGCATTTTTATCACTTCCCTCTACTATAATTTTATTTTATCAAAATTATATTATTATTGCAAGTTATTTATTATTATTTTTTTTATTATGCTTACTATAAACCTTATTCTAAGCCTTATTAGTGTTATTCTTAGATATTTTTTACTAGATCAAAAGTATATCCTTTTTCTTTCATAGTTTTAATAAAATTCTCTAGTGCTAGATAGTTTCCTTTACTAGTGGGATGTAGTAAGAATATGGCTCCATTATGTACTCTTTCTATCATAGAAGTAAGTGCTTCTTCTTTAGTTAATTTATCATCCCAATCTTTATATGCTGAGCTCCAAAAGTAAGTACTATAACCTAAATCTTTCATTATATTTAAGCTTCTTTTTGAAAATTCTCCTCGTGGTTCTCTATATATTTTATCCATTTCTCTACCAGTAACTTCTTTAAAAGTATCTTCTACTGAAATTATTTCTTCTAAATATTTAGAGAAGTTTTCTTTAGAGGCTAAGCTAGGCATGGATAGGTGAGAAGCAGTATGATTACCGATAGAATGACCACTATCTAACATTTTATTTATTAGTTCTTTGTTATTTTTAATATAGTTTTTACATAGAAAGAATGTTCCTTTAACATTATTATTATTTAATACTTCTACTATTTGAGGTAAGTATGATGTCATGGTTCCTTCATCAAAAGTTAGATAAATTACTTTTTTATCAGGACCCATAGCATAAGCATTATATTTTTTAAGTTCTTCATTTGAAATATCAGTATTTGGTCTATTACCATCTTTTTTATTATTTGTTCCCCAACTTAGGGTCTTGTTATCTATATTGTTGTATTCTTTCTTATAAGTAAAATCTTTTGTTAATTTTACTTTAACAAATCTTTTTACTTCAATACTATTTCCTTTAGAATTAGTTACTTTATATATTATTTCATAAGTACCAGGCATACTTTCATTAACATTATTTTTAACTTCTACTTTATTTGTTATATCTTTATCTTTACTATCATAAGCAGTATATCCTAGTTCAGTATATTTATCACCAATGTTTATATTAATAATGGTATTTCCTGATAGTTTAATTTTTGGATAACTACTTGGTTTCTCTTTGCTAGTATTACTATATATTAAATAATAAATAAAGAAACTTAGTAATAATACTAATAATACAATGGAAAATATAATTATATATAATTTTAATTTTTTTATAATATCACTTCTTTCTTTACTTAAATTATATTTATATTACTGCTTATATAGAAGTGGAAAATAAACTATTATTATAATTAGTAAAATAATATTGTCATAAGTTATTATGAGGAGGGGTATTATGATTGATCCTTATAAAAAGATTACTACTGATACAGAATGCTTGAAAAAGAGATGTTTATGTACTCCAGTTATTGTTGGGCCAACAGGACCTCAGGGTCCAATAGGACCGGCAGGACCAGCCACTATTAGTGTGGGCACTACTGTTACTGGTGATCCAGGAGAAAGTGCTAGTGTGACTAATAGCGGTACCGATACGAATGCCATTTTGGATTTTGTAATACCACAAGGTCAAAAAGGTAATGATGGTATTGGAGATACTATTTTTGTAAGAAGTACTACAACTGGTGAAGCTGGAACTGAGGCTAAGGTTATTGATAATAAAGTTAATAATACACATGTTCTTGATTTTGTTATACCAAAGGGTCCAATTGGACCTGCTGGACCCACATTATTTAGGTCAGCATACTTAGTAACTTTTAATGCTGATAAATCAGATACTGGCGTACCAGTAGAGCCTGAAGCAAGATTACCAATAAGTAGATTGGAACTTGATGTTAGTAATTTACTTGAATTAGATGAAAAAGAAGGTTTAATTAAGTTTAATGTAGCTGGATATTATAGAATATTTTTTACTGTTAGTGCATACCCGTCAGTAAATGATGTTGAATTTGATCCAACTAAAGACATAGTATCAATAGGTTTTAAAGAAACAAACACTGATAATGTTTATTTGGGAGTAGGACAGTGGGTATATAATGCTGAACCGGTAGAATTATCGGCTTGTGGCATAATAGCGGTAGTAGATACTGCAGTTACTTATGAACTATCTAATTTAGGTAAATATAAAATATTTTTACAAACTCCAGATTTAACTAATCTCTCATCAAAATCATATTTTAGTAATTCATTAGTAACTTTGGTAATTGATTATTTAGGAAAACAAGGTGCTTAATATGAATAAATATAAAGTATGTGTATATGGAATATGTAAAAATGAGGAAAAGTTTGTTAAAAGATGGTATGAGTCTATGAAGGAAGCGGATGCTATATTCGTATTAGATACAGGTTCTACAGATAATACAGTTAAATTATTAAAAGAATTTGGAGTAAATGTAAGAACCTCTAAAATAGAACCATGGAGATTTGATGTTGCAAGAAACAAATCACTAGATTTAATTCCAGATGATTACGATATTTGTGTATGTACAGACTTAGACGAAGTATTCGAAAAAGGATGGAGAAAGTATCTTGAAGATAGTTGGGTAGGATCCACTAGCAGGGCAAGATATAATTACAATTGGAGTTTAGATGATAATAATAGACCTTTGGTTAATTTTTATACTGATAAGATACATCAAAGAAAAAATTATAAATGGACACATCCAGTACATGAAGTACTTACTTTTCTAGGAGATAAAGAAAATATTATTACTATTGACAATATTGTATTAAATCATTATTCTGATAAATCTAAATCTAGAGGCAGTTACTTACCATTACTAGAATTATCTGTAAAGGAAGATCCTAATGATGATAGGAATATGCATTATTTAGGTAGAGAATATATGTATTATGGTAAATGGAATGAATGTATAGATACACTAATTAAACATTTGAATTTAAAATCTTCAACTTGGAAAGATGAAAGATGTGCCTCAATGAGATTTATTGCTAGATCATATAAGAACTTAGGAAGAGTAGAAGAATCTAGAATGTGGTATGATAAAGCAATAAATGAAGCACCATATTTAAGAGATTCTTATGTAGAAAGAGGTATTTTAGAGTATGAGTTAGATAATTATAAAGAAGCCTCTAAATATTTAAATGATGCTTTGAATATAAATAGTCATGAGAAGACTTATATTAATGAAATATTTAGTTGGGATAATACTATTTATGATATGCTTTCTATTTGTATGTTTTATTTGAATAGAATAGATGAATCGTTATTTTATATAGATAAAGCTATAGATATGAAACCAAATAATGAAAGACTTATTAATAATAAAAAGATAATAAAAAGGTATAAAGAAAATAATAATAGTATTTGATATTAGTTAAGTATTTAGTACTGGCTTATATATGATAGACTTTGTTTTAAGACTATGGCTTAAAACAACACAGCAAGACTTAATTTGTTAAGGCTAGGTGTGCTAATAATATAAAAAAACTAACCAAAAAAGGTTAGTTTAATTTTTTTATGGAGGACCCAGTCAGATTTGAACCAACGATCAGGGAGTTGCAGTCCCTTGCCTTAACCAGCTTGGCTATGGGTCCATAGAACATACTAATTATAGCAAAATAAATATATTTATTCAATATATTTTATGGAAAAAAATAAAAAAGTTGCAAAATAGATATATTTATGAGATAATGTATAAGTATTTTGTGAGAGAAATGTGGTGATAAAATGGAAAGATTACAAAAGAAAATAGCGGGTCTTGGTTATTGTTCAAGAAGAAAAGCTGAAGAACTTATTACTAAGGGTTTAGTTGAAGTAAATGGTGAAGTAGTTACTAAACTTGGTACTACGGTTAAACCAGGGGATATTATTGTAGTAGAAGGAAATATTTTAGATACTAATAAAAATTATGAATATTATTTACTTAATAAACCTAAAGGAGTTGTTACTACTACTAGTGATGAAAAGGGTAGAACAACAGTAGTAGATTTAATTGATACTACTACTAGAATATATCCAGTAGGTAGATTAGACTATGATACTACAGGTATACTTATACTTACAAATGATGGAGAACTTGCTAATTTACTTATGAGACCAGACTCTTTAGTAGATAAAACTTATATTGCTAAGGTAGAAGGAATAGTTACTATACCTAGTCTTCAGAAATTAAGAAATGGTGTTATTATTGATGGAGTTAAGACTAAGAAAGCAAGAGTAAGACTAAAAAGTTATGATAAAAAGAAAGATACTTCAGTAGTAGAAATAACTATTCATGAAGGTAAAAATCATCAGATTAAGAAAATGCTTGAGTCAGTTGGCAATAAAGTTATTAAACTAAGAAGAGAAAGATATGCTAATTTAAATTTAAAGGGTCTTATGCCTGGAGAGTATAGACCACTTACTATAAAAGAAGTAAAAATACTATATAGTTTGTGTAAAAAGTAGAGGAGTACTTGACAAAAGCAAACAAATGTGCTAAAATATGTGTCATTCAAAGGGGGATTTGAATTATGAATATGGAAAAAATCAATGTAAATGCTATGGATTATAGAAAATTATCTAAGGAAGATAAATTAAAAGTAGTTAGATTTAAAATTAACAAGTTATTAAGTGATACTAGTTCAAGTAAAGCATATGAATACTATAATGGTAAAAAAGTAGGAGTACCAAAAGATAAGCTAGGTATATTTAAAGACTTATGTGAAAGAGAAAAAAATCTTTCTAAATATGTAACTATTTCTGAAGAACCAGTAACGGAGAAACCTACTATAAAGGCTGAAGTAGTTGAAGATGAGAAAAAAACTTCTAGTAAGAATATTAATGAAATGGATTTAGAAGAAATTAATAATAGGATTAAATATATTAAAAAGTATTTATATGAAATGACAAACTTATATAAGAAAGATGAATATAAGAATGCTAAGATAATTAAAATACAAGGATATGATAGTAATTCTGCTTATATACCTTATAGTAAATTAGGTGATTATAAGACATTATATAAATACTTAAAATTACTTGAAATGAAAAAAAGAGAACTTGAAAGTATTGAAGTAAAACTTACTGAAATATCTAATGATAAAAAAGAAGATTCTTATGAGTATTTAACTGAAGATGATAATCCATATGAAACTGGTTATATGCAGTTTACTACGGGTTATACCGCTAAAAAGGATATTCCTGTAGTGGAAAGTACTAGTGTTAAATCTAATGATATTACTAGTGTTAAATCTAATGATATTACTAGTGTTAAATCTAATGATACTACTAGTGTTAAATCTAATAATGAATGTAAAGAATTAATGGTTATTGATAATAAAGATAATAAAAAGGAAAAGACAGGCTTTGGTAAAAAGATTCTTGGTTTCCTTGCAGGTACTGCTATAATTGGTGGTATATGTAAAGGTGCTAAATGGGTTGGTAATAAATTTAAAAATGGTTTTAATAAAGTTAAAAATGAGACTAAAGAAGTTAGTGAGATACTTAGAAAGAATAAAGTTAAAACTGCTATCTGTGCCTGGATAGTTGCTGCCGCTGCTGTTGTATGTAGTTTCTTACCTAAGAGTCAAAGTAAAAAACATAAACCTGATGATATAGTAAAACCTACTTCTGTAGTAGAGACAATTGAACCTTCTACTAAAAAAGATGATATTATTATTGATGAACCAGTTATTGAAGAACCAACTGAAGTAGTTACTGAAAATAAAGAATATAATCTAGGAGAGAGCGTTAATATTAAAGATAATTCATATATTTATACTAACTCTTATGATGCTACAGATAGTACTAATAAATGTACACCATACTATAATGGATCTTATGATAGAGAAGTAATGGGAGTTACTTATGAATTAGATGGAAATCTTTATACTATCTATAGAGATGATATGAATGCTAGTGAAAAAGTAAATGAATTAATAAGTAAAGGTGCTAAACAAACAGCTGTTTTAGTAGTTCGTAGTGATCTAGTTAATACTGGTGATTATGAAGGTTACTATAATATTGATTCAATAAAAAGAGTAAGAACTAGATAATAATTATATAAGGAAATAGATGAAACTTAGCAGTTTCATCTATTTTATTTGACTTTTTATAGTTTTTCTGCTATTATAATGGCAGTTAATGGGGGATATGATGATTTTTAAACTATATGAAAGTAAGGAAAAATGTAGGGCTAAAAGATTTCATGATACTACGGAAATTTATTTAAGTAGATTTAGTGATTTGTTTGTTGAAGATGGAATAAAGAAAATAGTAATTGATAGTATGACTTTATTTTTGTTTAGTGATAATGATAGCTTATTAAATGATATGTATGAAGCAGTAGTTAATAATTATGATTATAATAAGATTATCGAAATATTAAATAAAAATGATGTTATATTCTTTTCTTTGGCAATGCAGGCTATTAATTATGGAAAAAGAACATATAATTTAATAAAAAATATTGATGCCTGCAAAGAAATACATTTTAGTTGTAATAAAGATAATTTACTTGAAGTTTTATCATTGTGTGAGAAGATAAATGTTCCGGTTGTAATAGATGGTACATTAATTTCCCTTGAGGAATATCAAAAAATACTTGAAGGATATGATTTGAGTAAAATAGATAGTAAAAACATTTTTATTCATTATCAAGAATATGGCGGAGATATTGATATTAATACTTTGTATGATACTTCTTGCCAAATAAACTATATTACTAAGAAAATCAAGAAATATAATTTATCATCATTAGAAAAAGTAATAATGGTATATGACATAGTAAAAAATAACTTTTATCATAAAGAAGAAAAAAATGAAAATTATTTAATTTCTAGGTCTTTAGACAATGTATTAAATTCTGATTATATTGTTTGTGTTGGATACATTGCTATTGTTAATGCTATGTTAAAAAATTTAAACATTAATGCTAGAACTATAATATGTAAAACTAAAAAAGAAAAACACTGCAGAAGTATAATTCATTTAATAGATAAAAAATATAATATTGATGGAGTATATGTTTTAGATCCAACATGGGATAGTAAAAGAAATAATATAGAAGATACAATAGACAAATATAACTATTTCCTAATACCTATTGAAATCGCCGAAAAAACTGCATTAACTGAATTATTGCCAATTATAAATATGTCTTTAAGTGATTTGGTTTTACTTGAAAATGATTTTGAAGATTCTCTTTGTACTAATGAAGAGAAAGTGATAAAAAAAATTAAGATGCAGTATTATTTAGAAATGCTATTTCTATTAATTGGTAATGATGATTATGAAAATTTTATTCAAAATATATGCGTTTATGATTTCTTAAGCAATGAAGATAAGAAAAAAATAAAATATACTTATGACGATATGATTAATAAATGTATGGTTAATGATATAAATGTAGAAACATTCATAAAGGCATTATATAATACTAAAAAAATAGAATACTATCTAAATGATGATAAATTACCTGAAGAATGTAGTTCTAGATTAGAACTTCCTAGTACTGATAGCATTGATATTTCTGGTATTAAAGACTCTGCTCTTACAAGATACTATAAGATAGAAAAATTAAAGAAAGCTAAAAAGAATGATTTTGAAAGTTTAGTTTGTTATCTCTTGTATGAAGAACATTTAAATGAGTATTTATCTTCAAATATAGGAAAAATAATATCTTCAAATACTAATGATGGTATTAAGAAGGATATCCTTAATATGAGATTACTTAAAACATTAAAAAGAGAAAAAGTAAGAAAAGAGATTGACAATAGATAATATTTTGAATATAATTAATGTATAAAAACAAAAGAAAGAGACGATATATTAAGATATTTGTAGAGAGTTAGTGGCTGGTGGAAACTAATAAGATGCTTAATATATAGATCACTCTTGATGTGTTACTTTGAATAGTTAGAAGTAACCGGGAATAACCCGTTATCAAAATATGAGTGCACTATCAGTGAAACAAGGTGGTACCGCGAAGTATTTCGTCCTTGTACTGGTGGTGTTTTTTCTTTAGAAGGAGGAATTATGGAATTTAAAGAATTAGAAAAAGGAAAAATAAGCGAAGTAGAAGGTAAAATACTTGCTAAATGGAAAGAAGAAAATATTCTAGAAAAGACTATTGAAAATAGAAAAGATAATGAAACTTGGGTATTTTATGATGGACCAATATATGCTAATGCTAAACCTGGTATACATCATGTTTTGGCTAAAACTATTAAAGATTCTTTCTGTAAGTATAAAACTATGAAAGGGTATAAGGTACTTAGAAAGATAGGACTTGATACTCATGGTCTTCCTATTGAAGTTAATGTTGAAAAGAAACTTGGTTTTAAGACTAAGGCTGATATTGAAAAGTTTGGTATTGAGAATTTCTGCAGGGAATGTAATAATGCTACTGCTTTAAATATAGATGAAGTTAATTTACTTACTGATAATATGGGACAGTTTATTGATAGTAAGCATCCATATGTTACTTGTAGTAATGAGTTTATTGAAAGTGAATGGTGGCTAATTAAAGAAATAGATAAGAAAGGACTTATTTACTATGGTAATAAAGTGCTTCCTTATTGTCCTAGATGTGGTACTGAATTATCTGCTAATGAAGTTGGTCAGGGATATCAAGAAGATAGTGTTAATACTGTTATTGTACCATTTAAAATTAAGGATAGTGATACTTACTTCTTAGTTTGGACTACTACCCCTTGGACTCTTATGGCTAATGTTGCTCTTTGTGTTAATCCAGATTTAGAGTACATAAAAGTATCTTCAATGGGATATAAATTTATTGTAGCTAAAAGTCTTGCTAATAAGGTTTTGGGTGATGATTTTGAAGTGCTTGAAACATACAAGGGGACTGATTTAGTAGGTACTAATTATGAACGATTAATGCCATTTGCAGAAGTTGAAGGTAAATGTTTTGAAGTAGTCGCAGACTCTTATGTTACTAGTGAAGATGGTACTGGTATTGTACATATTGCTCCTGCTTATGGAGATGATGATAATAGAGTGTGCAAAGAAAATGGTATTGGTTTTGTTAATCCTGTAGGAAAAGATGGCTGCTATACTACTGGCCCTTGGAAAGGTACTTTAGTTACTGATAAGGATCTTGAAATAGAAATCATTAAGTGGTTAAAAGAAAATGATAAGTTATTTAAGAAGATTAAACTTACACATGATTATCCTCACTGCTGGAGATGTCATAGTCCACTTATATATTATTCTAAACCGGCTTGGTATATTAGAACTACTGAATACAAAGATAAGATTCTTGAGGCCAATAAGACTGTTAGTTGGCATCCTGATTATGTTGGTACAAAGAGATTTAATAACTGGCTTGAGAATATGGTAGACTGGGGTATATCTAGAAATAGATACTGGGGATGTCCTATGCCTATATGGATATGTTCTTCATGTGGTGAAAAGCATGTAATTGGTAGCATAAAAGAACTTGATGATATGAAAGTAGGAGACATAGATGTTAAGAATATGGAACTTCATAGACCATATATAGATGAAGTACATATTAAATGTCCTAAATGTAATGGAATTATGAATAGAGTAACTGATGTTATGGATGTTTGGTTTGATTCTGGTGCTATGCCTTATGCTCAATGTCATTACCCATTTGAGAATAAAGAGTGGTTTCATAAACATTTTCCAGCGGACTTTATCGCCGAAGGTGTCGATCAAACAAGAGGATGGTTTAACTCACTTATTTGTATATCTACGATAGTATCTGGAGTATCTAGTTTTAAGAATGTTGTTGTAAATGATATGGTATTAGATAGTAATGGTAAGAAGATGAGTAAATCTACTGGTAATATAATTGATCCTATTAAGATTATGGAAGAATATGGTGCAGATACTGTTAGATGGTATATGTTATATGCTTCTCCAGTATGGACTCCTTTAAAGTTTGATGTTGAAGGATTAAAAGAGGTTCACTCTAAGTTCTTTAATCCACTTCGTAATAGTTATAATTTCTTTGCAATATACGCTAATGCAGATAAGATAACTGATATTAATACTTGCAGAGTAGAATATAATGATAGAGAAGATATTGATAAGTGGTTATTATCTAAGTATAATAAACTTATTAAAGAAGTAACTGAAGCTTATGATGAATATGATTTAAATAAAGTAGTTAAATTAATTACTGACTTTACTTCAATTGATTTATCTAATTGGTATATTAGAAGAAATAGAGATAGATTCTGGGACAATTTAATGACTACTTCAAAAAAGAGTGTGTATATGACTACTTATGAAGTACTAGAGGGATTATCTAAGTTAATTGCTCCAATAGCTAGTTATACTGCTGAAGAGATATATACTAATCTGACTGGTAATATTTCTGTTCATTTAAGTGATTTCCCAATATGTAATGAAGAGTTAATTGACTTAAAACTTGAAGAAAAAATGGACTTAGTAAGAGATTTAATTAGTATAGGTAGAAATGTTCGTGAGGAATCTAAGATAAAGGTAAGACAACCTATTAGTGAGATTTTACTTGATAAGAAGAAAGAGAAGGTTATTGGGGAACTTACTAGTCTAATTAAAGAAGAACTTAATGTTAAAGAAGTTATTTATACTGATGATTTATCTACTTATATGAACTTTATGGTTAAACCTAACTTTAAGGAAGTCGGTAAGATATTTGGTAAGAATATTAAAGAGTTTTCTGATAAGTTATTAGAATTATCTAATGAAGATATTAATAAATTAGAAAACAATGAAAGTATTAAGATGTCTATAGATAATACTACTTATGATATTACTAAGGATATGGTAGATATTAGAATATCTAGTAAAGAGGGCTTTAAAGCAATGGTTGTAGGTAATAACTTTGTTATACTAAATACTGTTATTACTAAAGAATTAGAAAATGAAGGTCTTGCTAGAGAGACTATATCTAAGGTACAACAATTAAGAAAGACTATGAACTTTGATATTACTGATAGAATTAATATGTATATAGATGCTACTAGTGAGTATAAAGAGAATATTAAAGATTACTTAGATATGATTAAAGATGAGACTTTGACTATTGATGTTTATGATAAAGATGGTATTGAAGATAAAGTAAATATTAATGATTATGAAGTTGGCTTTGTATTAGAAAAAGTAAGTACTAAATAATAAATAAAGACTATTAGAGATTAATTACTAATTTTTAATAGTCTTTTTTGTTGCTTGTGGCATTAACTACTTGTTAACTTTATAGACAAATTTTTTTATTCTGTTATAATTATACTAGGGTGTGATATAATGATAGAGTTAGAAAATATCGATGGTGTTGGTCCTAAAACTAAGGAACTATTAAATAAACTTAAAATTAATGATGGTGAAGATTTATTATATTATTATCCGTATCGATATGATATAATTAAAAGAACAGATATGAGTATTTTAAATGATGGTGACAAGATTATTATTGATGGTATAGTAGAGGGACAACCAACAGTTATATTTATTAATAAGAGTTTAAAGAAACTGATATTTAGAATTAATACTAAGACAATGATAATCAACATTACAGTATATAATAAAGTATATTTACATCAAGAGTTAAAGTGTGGTAAAGAGGTAACTATAATTGGTAAATATCATAAACTTAAGAATACTATAGTGGCTTCGGATGTTAGATTTGGTCTTTTACCTCCAGGAGCTAAGATAGAACCTATTTATTATACTACCGAAGGTTTAACTATAAAGCAAATATCTAAGTTTGTATCTTATGTACTTAATAATGAGGAATACCATGTTCATTCTTTAATACCAACATATCTTGAGGATAAATATAATTTACTTCCTAAGAAAGATGCTATATATAATGTTCATATACCTGAAGATATTGTTACTTTAAAGAAGGCAAGACAAAGAATTAAATATGAAGAGTTATTTATGTATATGTTAAAGATTAGGTATTTAAAACAAAAGATAGAATCTGATGATACTGCGATAGAGAGAGTACTTGATTATGATAAGATTAATAAGTTTATTGATAATTTACCATATAAACTTACTTTAGATCAAAGTAGTAGTATTAAAGAGATACTTAAGGATTTAGAATCTAAGAAGAGAATGAATAGATTACTTCAAGGAGATGTTGGCTCTGGTAAAACAATAGTGGCATTTATTGCGATATATGCTAATTATTTATCTAAGTATCAATCTGCTTTAATGGCTCCTACTGAGATATTAGCGGGCCAACACTATGAAGATGCTCTTAAGATATTTAGTAAGTATAAACTTAAAATAGCATTTCTTACTTCTAGTACTAGTGCTAAAGATAAGAAAGAAATATATGATAATCTAGAGCTTGGTAAAATTGATTTAATTATTGGGACACAAGCTTTAATTCAAGATAGGGTTAAATTTAAGAAACTAGGTCTTGTTGTAACTGATGAACAACATCGTTTTGGTGTAAATCAGAGAAATTCTTTTAAAGGAAAGGGTATTAGTCCTGATGTACTATCTATGAGTGCTACTCCTATTCCTAGAAGTTATGCTTTAACTATATATGGTGATACTGATGTATCTTCAATTAAAACTAAACCTATAGGTAGAAAAGAAGTTATTACATACTTTAAGAAAGAAAAAGATATTACTGAAGTATTAGAGATGATGAAGAGAGAACTTGATAATAATCATCAGATATATGTAGTGGCTCCAATGATTGAGGGAGATGAAGAGAACTTAGAATCTGTTAAAGATTTAGAGGAGAAGATGAATAAGGCCTTTGGTAAGATAAGTAAGATTGGTATTATTCATGGTAAACTTGATAATAAAGAAAAGAATAAAGTAATGAATGACTTTGAAAATAATAAGATTAATATATTAATATCTACGACAGTTATTGAAGTTGGTGTTAATGTGCCTAATGCTTCAATGATAGTTATATTTAATGCTAATATGTTTGGTTTATCTACATTACATCAATTAAGAGGTAGAGTAGGAAGAAGTGATATTCAAAGTTATTGTGTTTTAGTGGCTAAAGAATCTGAAGAGAGACTTCGTCTTTTGGAAAAGACTTCTGATGGTTTTGAAATTAGTGAGTATGATTTTCAGAATAGAGGAGAAGGAGATTTATTTGGTATTAAACAAAGTGGTGAATTAGTACTTAAGATGGCTAATATTAGAAGGGATTTTAAGATGTTATTAAAAGCTAAAGAGGATGCTGAAGAGTTTATTAATATATTATTTACTTTTGAATCTAATCCTGAGTATGAGCCTATATTTAATGAATTAAAAAAGATTGAAGACCTAGATTAATTGGTATATGAAAAATATTTTTATATAAATTTTTAAAAAAGTATTGTAATTTATTTAAAAATATATTATGATTAATATGTCATAGAGATATGACCACACGCTACGAAATAAAATGTAGGTGTGATATAACCAAAACCCCCTGAAGATAGGTCGAGAGACCTATCGCTTTTTGTATATATCCTCTTAAGCCTATATGATAGTCTTAAGAGGCATAACATAGCCTAAGGTCTATGTTATGAAGTATTTATGGGGTATAATATAAGTGGAGGAAATAAATATGGAGAATAAATTTAATTTAACTAGAGAACAAAATATCTTTGTCGCTAAGAGAAACATTGTTGATTATATATGGAAAAGTGCTAATCTAGAAGGAATAGGCGTTACTTATCCAGAAACACAGGCTATATATGATGGTGGTATTGTAAATGGTTTAACTGTAGATAGTATAATAGCCATAAATAATTTAAAATATGCTTGGCAGTTTATTTTAGAAAATGAAGGAATTGATTATGATTTTAAGGCATTATGTCATTTACATAAGTTAACTTGTGATAAGTTAGTGTTAGATAATAATTTAGGCAAGTTAAGAACTACTCCAGTTAATATTGGAGGTACTAATTGGAAACCTATGTTTCCTATAGAAAGTCAAATCAAAGAAGAATTAGATGAAATACTTAATCAAAAAGACAAAACTAAAACTGAAATAGCAATAGAAATTATGTTATGGATTATGCGAAGACAAATGTTTATAGATGGTAATAAAAGAGTTGCTATGTTATTTGCTAATAAAATAATGATAGATAATGGCTGTGGTATTATTACTATTGCCCAAGAAAATCAACCAATGTTTTATGAAAAATTAATTAAATACTATGAAACAGGTGATAATAAAGATTTAAAAGAGTGGCTTTATGAAACTAGTATTGATGGTATTAATTTAAATGATAATTAAAAGTGAGGTGTGTTTCTTGTGTCAAAAGAAGAAATAAAGAAAAAGATTCTTGAATTAAGAACTGATGAAGAAATAGTGTCATTCATAAAACTTAGAATTGAAGAATTAGAAAGTATCGCCCAAGAAAAAACGGTTGGTCAAGGATACACAGTAATTTTTGATGATTATATTTCAAGTAAAGTAAAATTTAAACCTGTTGCTTCTTTAAATAATAAAGAATGTCCCAATTTAATTTATGATGATATATTGCCTTACTTTGAATTAATAAAGGAATTAGCAACAGAACAAACATATTTAAATGAATTATTTCTCTTTACGCCATTAATGTTTGAAATATTTAATTATATGTCAAGTAAAGAAAGTAAAGATAACATTGAAGATACTTTAATAGAAAGACATTTACTGTATTTTAATGCAATGAATACCGGTAGAGAAAGTTTATCAATAAAGGAATTTCATAAAAATAAATATGCTTTTTGTTCTGAAAATACCGGATTAGCTCATAATATATTTAAAATTCTTGGGATAGATTCTCAATTTGTTATAGGAAAAAGAAATGATGAAAATCATGCATTTAATATTATATTTCCTAAAGGATATGGTAATAGCCCAGCAGTATTATTTGATTCATCATATTCAATAGTTTTTACAAATAGTTTGGGAAATAGATATTCATTTGGATATTTTAAAGTTTTAACACAAGAAGAATATAATAATATGCTTTCTGGTAATGTTGTTCCTATTAATTTAGAGGGCTCGGCAACTAATTTAATTAGGTATTATCCAATGCTATCTAGTTGCACACCAAATTACGAAAATGCTAGTTATAGTATAGGTATAGATGAAAAATCAAAAACAGAAATTGGAAATAAAACACCAAATATAAAAAAAGGGTAACATATGGTATGGATAAACTAACATTAAAAATAGAATACACTGATTTTTTGAATAATGATTTAGAAAATTATTTAAAAGATTTAAATGGTGTTAAAATTATTAAGATAAATAATGATAAAAATGAAATATATGTTGAATATGATTCAAATATTATTTCATTAAGACTTTTAAAAAGGGAAATATTATTATATTTAGATTTAGTAAAAATTCCGTCAATTGTTGCTTTTAATAAAAATTTTAAGAATGGTATAAGGAAAGATTGTATCCTTATAAAGGATTTATGTTGTGAATATTGCTTAAATGGAATGATAGAGGAACTTCTAGAAATAGATGGAATTGAAAGTGCTTATACTGATTTTGATTACAATAATAAATTTAATGTAAATATCTTTATAACTTATAATGATGAGATTATTGGTAAAGAAAAAATAAATGAATTAAAAGAACAATTTAATTCATATTAATATGATTATTCAATAAAACAATGAATTATGAAAGGAAATAATATAAATGGAAAAAGTAGAATTATCACAATTATTTACTGAAGAAAATAAATATAGATATGATTCGATAAGCATTAATAACGAATTTGCAAAAATGATAATTTCAAGTATTCCAGAGAATATAACTCAACTTGAAAAAGCAATATATGTTTATATAAAATTATGTAAATTATTATCCTATGATGATGAATTTTTACTATATATTGCAAGAGCTTTATCTAAAAAAGAAATGTCTAGTACGAATCATACAAAAATTGATAATCTAGCAAATATTAATGAATCGAATAACTCAGTTGTGTGCTGGGAATTTGTTGCAATTTATGGAAAAATTTTATCAATGATAGGTATTAATTCTTATGTGTATGATACCGAATTATTTGAAGATGCGCCTGTTGAAGTAGTTGATGAAAGAGAATACTTTGAGCAAAGATATGGTAAATGGCATCCTGGTTTTGCAGTTAATGTTGATAATCAAATTTTTAGTATTTCAATAAATGCTATGGTAGGAGATTTATCACTAGCAAAACATAATTATGAATTAAAAGAGATTAAAAGTTTACATAATGATGAAGAAGAAAAAAAGAAGTTTAAAGAAACTATAAATAAAGTTTATGGAATGGTAACAAACGGGGCAGAAATTAAGCCATATAATTTTGAAAAAGAAGTTGATGATTATATAGAAATAACGGACAATTTAAGACCAGTAAAAATTGAAGATAAAATAGCAATATTTTTCAGTAAAGTAAAGCAATCTGAATTTCTGGGATTAGAATTTATAAACGATGTTTTCTTACTAGGAGGAAATATATTTAATGAAAAAGAATTAAAGGACAATTGCTTTGCTACAATTATCGGTAAAAGATTTTTAGAAGAACAAAAAAAGTCAATTCCTATAATAGTATTTGCAATTAACAAGACATCTATTAAAGATAATCCAAATGAAAATGAATATTATATTTTAGAAGGAATAAATGGATTGGTTCCAATATCATTACAACAATTACAAGAAAGTTTTAATATAGGCGAATTTAGATATTTTGCGGATGGTAATAGAGTACCAGGAATATTGGAAGGAGTCAGGCATAATGCTAAATAAGTTAAGAAATATAAACAATAAACTAATTAATTATTATAAAGACAATGATATTGAGTATAAAAAACAATTAAAAATAAAAAATATACTTATTGATGATTCTTGTTTTCATAATATTAAAATTGAAGTTGCATACTCTATTTTAAGAGATTTAAAAATAGCCGAAGAAGATTTAAGAACTGTTTACTCACAACTTATATCTCCATTATTTTAAAAAAAGCGAAAATATGCTATAATAAATAACGGAGGAGGAATACTTTTATGACTGATATAAATAATAAAAAAGATTTTAAGGAAATAAACGTAGTTGATAATAATTTATCTATAAATGCTGGAAATAATTCTATTTTAATTGATGATAAAAAAACATTAAATTTAGTAAAACAGGTTGTTGCTCAAAGGGGAGTAAATTCTAGAGTTAGATATGATATTCCTGAATCATTTGATATGATATCTGAAAGCACTTTTTCAAAAATACAAGAAATTGATAAGATACATAGAGCTAATATTATTTCACGTGATATTGCTATTGAAATGATAGCTGATTTATTTGAAGGAGAAGCAATTAGAACTGAATTTGAAAAACATATTGATAATTTGTATTTAGAAAAGTTAAAAAAATTATATGAATTAATGGAAATAAAGTATCAAGATTTATTACATGCTTTAAATACAGGAAAAATAGATCAAAAACAATTTTTAGAGAGTTATTCTAAATTACGAGAATTACAGAGAAATTCAATTTCAGAATTAATAACTAGTGATGAAACTTTAAGACGACATACTAGATAATTTTTTAGGTAACATTTAGGTAACAAAATTGTCAAGTTTTATTTTCAAACTTTAAATGTTATTAAAATTAATTATTTAAATTTAAAGATACATAATATTAATGCTATATGTAGATAGGTCGAGAGTCCTATCGCTTTTTGTATATATCCTCTTAAGCCTGTAGTTTTAAGAGGCATACCATAGCCTAAGGTCTATGTTATGAAGTATTTATGTGGTATAATATATGTGCAGGAAATGAATATGGAGAATAAATTTAATTTATCAGGAGGTGTGAAAAATGGTTTATTTAAAAAAATTTACATTATTAGATGAAATCCAAGAACATAATATTGAATTTAATGAAGAGAGAAGAAACATATTTAATAATTATTATCCACTTCATTTATTTTCATCGAAATCATTTAAAGAGATAAATTTTGATAAAATAACAATATTTTATGGTGGTAATGGTTCTGGTAAAACAACTCTTATAAATATGATTTCACAAAAATTAAATGCATCAAGGAAGTCGCCAATAGATAAAGGTTCATATTTTGATTTATATGTTGAACATTGTGATTATGAAATGTCTTTTGAACAACCAATGGAAATAAAATTAATTACAAGTGATGATGTTTTTGATTATTTAATAGATGTTCGTTCTATTAATGCAAATGTTAATAGACAAAAGGAAAGATTAAGTAAAGAATATTTAGATTATAAATTTAATAATAATGGTAACTCTTTTGATAATTATGATGAATTAAAAATGAGTTATGATAGTAAAAGAAAATCAATGTCTAAATTTGTTAGAGAAAGATTAGGTAATAATAATATAATTGAATGGTCAAATGGTGAATCTGCACTTATGTTTTGGGAAAGAGAGATAAAAGAAGATAGTATTTATATATTAGATGAACCAGAAAATAGTTTATCTGCGGAAAATCAATTGAAGTTAAAAAGGTTTATTGAAGACTCTACTAGATTTTATAATTGTCAATTTATAATATCAACACATTCACCATTTTTATTAAAACTAATGGACGCTAAGATTTATGATTTAGATGATACACCTGTTGTAACAAAAAAATGGACAGAACTATCTAATGTATTAGTATACTATAATTTTTTTAAACAATATGAAGAAGAATTTGATAAAAAATAAAATTATTGTGATATAATATTCTCGGCAGTGGTGATTGGAATTATTTCCTACTTTAACGAGTCGTTAAGGGACTAATTTATTTAAGATGATTTAATAGTAATACTTCAATGAACTTACCTACATTTCATGTAGTCGCTTCGCTATGCTACGCTTTGAGTTCATCTCCATATTACAATATCATGAGCACTGCAATAGTTGGGAGGTAGTAAAGATGTGGAAATACATAGGTAAAGAAGAATGTAATGAATTTTTACTATCTCTCAAATTGTTTAATTGTAAAGATAAAAAGAAATATTTGAATACCATTTATTCTATTAGTAATAATATAGAAAACAATTATAAAATATATAAAATAAAAAAGAAAAATGGGAAATATAGAACGATATATGAACCAAATTCACTTTTAAAGCATATTCAAAGGCAAATATTAGTAAAAATTCTTGATAATAAAGCAATATCTAAATATGCAAAAGCATACCATAAGGGTATTAATTTGAAAGATAATGCTATTCCACATTTAAATAAAGAATTAATTTTAAAATTAGATATTAAAGATTTTTTTGAAAATATATCTTTTATAGATGTATACAATTCTTGTTTTTCAATAGAATATTTTCCTAAATCAGTAGGGATGATATTAACTTATTTATGTACTTATGATGATTATCTAATGCAAGGTGCTCCTACATCTGCATATATTTCAAATTTAGTAATGAAAGAGTTTGATGAAGTATTAGGGTTATGGTGTGAAGAAAATAATATATCGTATACAAGATATTCAGATGATATGACATTTTCAGGAGAATTTAATCCAAGAGAAGTTATAGTTAAAGTAAGAAAAATGTTATATAAGTTAGGATTAGAATTAAATAATAAAAAAATACATATAATACATAAATCATCTAATCAAAATGTAACTGGAATAGTAGTTAATGAAAAAGTACAGGTTAGTGCAAAATATCGTAAAGAAATAAGACAGGAAATATATTATATAAGAAAATTTGGTTTGGAATCTCACTTAAAGAAAAGAAATATAGATATAGAAAAAGAAAAATATATAAATATACTATATGGAAAAATATTATATGTTCTTCAAATAAATAATAAGGATAATGAATTTAATAAATATAAGAAATTTATGAATGATTTTAAGAATAAATTTTAGGTGATAATATTTTATAAATTTATTGCTTTTTGTATATGTCCTCTTAAGCCTGTAGTCTTAAGAGGCATAACATAGCCTAAGGTCTATGTTATGAAGTATTTATGTGATATAATATATGTGGAGGAATGAATATGGAAAATTATGAACTAGCGGAAGATGAAGTAATATTATTAACTACAGAAGTATATTATAATGATGTAGAAGATAAATTATTATTAACACTTACTTCAAAAAAGATAATAATTGAAAAGGTAGAAATTAAAAAAGTAAGTCTTTTAAAGAAAGAAGAAAATAAAAAAGTAATTAATATAGTAAATATTAGTGATATTAAGTTATATAATAATAAGGTACAAGTTCATCAAAAGAATAGTGAAGTATACATACAAACTATTAAAAATAACTTTACTATTAAGTTTGATAATGCTATTGAAGCAGTAAAATTTGTTACTAAAGTTACTGATGCTGTAACAGGTACAACTATGTCTGATCGCGGCGTAAAAAAGGTTAAAAATGCTTTTGATAAAGTAGATGATGTACTTGGATTTGATACTAGAGGTACAGTAAAAGGTGTTATAGAAAATGGTATTACTGGAACTCTATTAAAAGGAATAAAAAGAAAAGATAAGTAAAATAACTATAACTCTATCAATAAAAAATAATATGTATTATTTGTCGCTCTATAGGTGACCATATTAAATATAATTTGATGTATCATTAATTTAATGAAAGGGGGAGATAATAATGAAAATAAAATATGAAGCATCAAGGGAAACATTTAAATATTATAATGAATTAACTGTAATAAGCCAAAGACTTAAGAAGATAGAAAAGGCTGGTAATATAATTATAGTTAATCAAATATTTAAATGTATATTATATATATTTGTATTTGCATTTTATATTTTTGTAGTTGACAGAATAGAACCTACTATTTTTACTAATATTTTAAAATATATATCAATATACTTTTTAGTATCTTATTTATCTTATATGATCTTATTTATAAAGAATTATAAAGTCTTTAAAGATGGTAATGTTGGTGGTACATTAACTATAAATGAAAACACTATTACTGATGAATATGGCAAATGTAAAGTAGAATTAGAAATGGATCAAATATCAAGCATAATAATAGGAAAATATTCTGTAAATATAAATTTTAATACTCCTAAAACGAGATTTATATTTCCTATTCAATATAAAGATAAAATAGTTACTTCAATTAAAAAATATAAAGAAGATGTAAGAGTAATAGAATTATAATTGAAATGGTGATAATTAATTTTATCACTATTTTATATTTTAAATATTATGATAATATGGTAAAATTATGTTAGGTGTTAAGATGAAGAAGATATTTAAATATATATTAATAGTTTTAATAGTAATTATATTAGTACCAGTAATAATTAATTTTTATGTTATATTATCTACTAAAAATAGGATTGTAAGTGGTGATAGCGAATTACTTACTGATATTGATTATATAGTTATTCTAGGGGCGGGTATTCGAAGAGGTAAACCTAGCCCTATGCTTGAGGATAGACTTAAGACTGGAATATCATTATATAATAATGATATATCTAACAAAATACTTATAACGGGTGATCATATGAATGATGACTATGATGAAGTTACTGTTATGAAGAATTATTTGCTAGAACATGGTATTCCTGAAGAAGATATTATTACTGATAATTATGGTATATCTACTTATGATAGCATATATAGAGTAAAAAATGTATATAAATCTAATAAGGTAGTTATAGTATCACAAAGATATCATTTATATAGAGCATTATTTTTATCTGATAATTTAGATTTAGAGTCTTATGGAGTAGAGGCAGATTTAAGATATTATTATGGTCAATGGTATAGAGAAATTAGAGAGATATTAGCTAGAAATAAAGATTTTATAAAAGGAATAATAAAACCCAAAGCAGTATATACTGCTTTTAATTATAATTAGTATTTATTATATAAAAAAATATGATATAATTAATGTAGTTTGTTTTTGAGGGAGTATAAAGATGGAAAGATATAAAGAAATAGAAAGAAGTATAATAAAGAAATATCGCAAAGAAATATGGAGTAAGTTTATCAAAGCAATTAAAGACTATGAACTTATTAAAGAGAATGATAAGGTTATGGTATGCATATCAGGAGGAAAGGATTCTTTTTTACTGGCTAAATGTATCCAAGAACTAGAAAGGCATGGTAAAGTACCATTTACTGCTGAATATGTTGTAATGAATCCAGGGTACAATGAAAAGCATAGTAATAATATCTTAGAGAATGCTAAAGTATTAAATATTCCAATAAAAGTATTTAAAAGTGATATTTTTGAAGTTGTAGATAAAATAAGCTTTGATAGTCCATGCTATATGTGTGCTAAAATGAGAAGAGGATATTTATATAATAAGGCAAAAGAACTAGGATGTAACAAAATAGCTTTAGGGCATCATTTTAATGATGTAATAGAAACAACATTATTATCAATGTTTTATGGCTCAGAGGTAAAGACAATGATGCCTAAATTACATAGTGATAATTTTGAAGGCTTGGAATTAATAAGACCATTATATTTAGTAGAGGAAGATTCAATAATTTCTTGGAAAAATTATAACAAATTAACCTTTATAAATTGTGCTTGTAGATTTACTGAGAGCGTTACTTTAACTAATAATAGTAATAGTGTGAGTAAGAGAAAAGAAATTAAAGAGTTAATAAAAGAATTAAAGAAAATAAATCCTAGTATTGATCGTAATATATTTACTAGTATGAATAATGTTAATTTAAATTGTATACTTGGCACTAAAAAAGATGGAATATATAGAAGTTTTCTTGAAGACTATGAAAAAAAGTAAATAAAAATGGATAACTATTATAAATATTTATAATAATTTGTTATCTTTTTTCTTTTATCTCTTAAGCTTGTAGTCTTAAGAGGAACAATGAATTCTAAGGTCTTCATTGTTAAACATTTATATTATAGAATATAAAAAATTAAAGTCTTTTTTTGTCTATGAAAACATCTTCTATAGGTTATTACTAGTTAGTATTATTTAGTAAGGAGGAACTATGTATAATACTAATGGACTTAAAGAAGATGAAGTAAAAGAATCAAGAAAAAGATATGGTAGTAATAGTATAAATGAAAAGAATAAAAATACTTTTTTTAATTTATTTATAGAAACTTTAGGAGATCCTATCATAAAAATACTTCTTATTGCGTTAGCTATAAAGACAATATTTTTATTTAGAGATTTTGATTATTTTGAAACAATGGGAATAGTTTTAGCAGTACTAGTGGCTTCATTGATATCGGCAATTAGTGAATATGGTTCTAATAAAGCCTTTCAAAGAATGCAAGAAGAGTCCTCTAGAATAAATGTTTTAGTAAAAAGAGATGGTAAAACTAAAGAAATAACTATTGATGAAATAGTAAAGAATGACATACTTATATTAGCTCCTGGTAATAAAGTTCCGGCAGACGGTATATTAATAAAAGGAAAGTTATCAGTAGATGAATCTTCTCTTAATGGAGAAACAAAGGAAGTATATAAAGAGTATATAGATAATATAAGCTTAGCTACTGAAAAAAATAGGGTATATAGGGGTACTACTATTTATGATGGAGAAGCTTTGATACTTGTTACCAAAATAGGGATGGATACTTTGTATGGTAAGATGGCTAAAGTACTTACTGAAGAAGAAGATGCTTCTCCATTAAAATTAAGACTTACTAATTTGGCTAAAATAATAAGCAGAATAGGCTACATAGCTGCTATTTTAATAGCGGTAGCATATTTATTTTCTAAGGTATTTATTATAAATAATTTTAACTTAACTATTATAAGAGAGACTATAACTTTAAATAAATTCTTCTCTTTAATTCTTGAAGCACTTACACTAGCAGTTTCTGTTCTTGTAATGTCTGTTCCTGAAGGATTACCAATGATGATTACTTTAGTATTATCTACTAACTCAAAGAAAATGCTTAAAGATAATGTCCTTGTTAGAAAGATGGTTGGTATAGAGACTGCTGGGTCTTTGAACATACTATTTACTGATAAGACTGGTACTCTAACTAAGGGTAAGATGGAAGTATCTAGTATTATAGATGGTAACTTAAATGAATACAATGATTTGTATTATACTCCAGATAAACTTAAAACTTTGATATCAGATAGTTTATTATATAATAACGAGAGTGAACTTGAAGAATCATCAGGTAAAGTAGTTGGAGGTAATCTAACTGATAAAGCATTATTATCATTTGTTCAAAGAAAAAAAGATAATAGTGTGTTAATAAAAGATAGAATATTATTTAATAGTAAGAATAAGTTTGCTGTTACTATTATAGAGAAAAATAATGAGAAAATTAAATTAATTAAGGGAGCACCAGATATAGTAATAAAAAATAGTACTCATTATATTGATAAGGATGGCAAAAGAAGAACTCTTGATAAAGATAAGATACTTAATTATGTAAATAGTAAAGCTGATAGTGGGCTAAGAGCTATTGCACTAGCAATATCACAAAGCATATATCCTACTGATAGTATTAGAAGAAATATTTTACTTGGAGTAATATTTTTAAAGGATGATATAAGAGCCGAAGCTAAGGATGGTGTGTCTTTGATAAAGAGTGCTGGTATAAATATTGTTATGGTAACTGGAGACTCTAAAGAAACCGCTACTTCTATTGCTAAAGAGGTTGGTATAATAACTAGTAATAATGATATAGTATTATCTTCAAGTGATTTAGAAAAGTTATCAGATAATGAACTAAAAAAAATAATACCAAATCTTAAAGTAGTATCAAGAGCATTGCCCGAAGATAAAAAAAGACTAGTTATGTTATCTAAAGAATTAGGCTTAGTTACAGGTATGACTGGTGATGGTGTAAATGATTCTATAGCCTTAAAAAAAGCTGATGTATCATTTGCTATGGGTAGCGGTACTGAAGTATCAAAAGAAGCTTCTGATATTGTAATAATAGATGATAACATACTATCAATATCTAGGGCTATATTATATGGAAGAACAACATTTAAGAATATTAGAAAGTTTATTATATTTCAGTTAACTGTTAATATAAGCGCTATTATGCTAGCTTTAATTGGACCATTTATTGGGGTACCAAGTCCTATTACTGTACTTCAAATGTTATGGATAAATATGGTTATGGATACACTTGCTGGTCTTGCCTTTTCTTATGAAGTACCTAGAATAGAATATATGAAAGAACCTCCTAAAAAGAAAGAAGAAAATATAATTAATAAATATATGTTTAATGAAATTATTGCTACTTCAATGTATACTTTAATAATATCATTACTATTCTTAAAATTACCATTTATAAAATATATAGTATCTAGTGATCATCTGATGACTGCATTCTTTTCTTTATTTATCTTTATTGCGGTATTTAATTCTTTTAATGCTAGAACACATAGATTAAATATACTGGCTCATCTAAAAGAAAATAAAGTATTTATACTTATCATAATATTTATTATTATAGTTCAAATAATTATTATTTATTCAGGTATAACTTTATTTCAAACTAAACCTTTATATATAAAAGAATTAATATTTATACTTGTACTATCATTAAGTATAATACCATTTGATTTTCTTAGAAAATATATATCTAAAAAATTACGAGGAGATTTTGGAGTATAATTATAACTTTGACAAATATTTAATTATTATATATAATATATAACCAGAGGGAAAAGAATGAATACATATAATAAAGATAATGTCTTAAGAGATTTTAATACACTATTAGATTTATATTTAAATAGTTCTAGTGAAGAAAAAAAGATAAATATATATAGTCAGATGCTATTTATTTATAATATTGAACCAAAATTAGTTAAAGGTAGTAAATTATTTAGTTATAAACCAAGTAATTATAGTATTTACACAAGAAAAAGAGAATCAGCAAGAAAAAAAAGATATTTAGAACTAGATAATTTGACTAGAAAAATATGTTTTAACTTATGGGAAGAAATAAATAAGTATTATCCTTTAGATACAAGTAAAGTTCCAAATGATATATATAGTTATGAAGAGTATGTGAGTATGTTAAGAACTTTCTTTAAAGAAAATTTTCCTAGTGATTTAGAATTATTTAATAAAGATATAGAAGAAAATAATCTGACTATTAGAAAAAGTTTTCCTTTTTCTAACGCTAATATATATTATTTAGAATCATTAAAAAAATATTATATTAATATTGAGTATTATAAAAGATTAAATGCTTTTAATATAGCTAGTACAGTTCATGAGTATGGTCATGCTTCTACTTTTATGCAAAGTAATATATATACTAGTAGAGATTATATCTTAAATGAAGCAATAGCTT